>Ga0208482_1000019_pt1 | contig 52925 bp, 39 predicted proteins | sample LakMenEpi26Sep10_FD_150737 | JGI IMG/M metagenome (GOLD analysis project Ga0208482, IMG submission 150737) | Freshwater microbial communities from Lake Mendota, WI - 26SEP2010 deep hole epilimnion (SPAdes) | ecosystem: Environmental > Aquatic > Freshwater > Lake > Epilimnion/Euphotic zone ... | reverse complement strand
GTGGGTTACGGCAAGGCCAAGGAAGTTCCTCCTGCAGTAGAAAAAGCAACTAAAGATGCTCAAGGAGCAATCAAAAGATCACGGAGAGTATCGCTTCGTGGTGATACTATTCCTCACCGTGTGATTGGCCGTTTCGGTGCCAGTCGCGTTATTATGGTTCCGGCGGGTCCTGGTACTGGTGTTAAAGCTGGTGCTGGTGTTCGCGATGTTCTTGAAGTTTGTGGTGTAAAAAACATCCTTACAAAAGTGCATGGCAGTACGAACCCAATAAATCTTGTAAAAGCAACAATTGAAGGCTTGCAACAACTTCGATCCCGTTCTGAAGTTGCAATGCTTCGTGGAGTTACACTCTAATGGATTTGACACAAGTACACAAAGGCGTGAGTAAGCTAAAAACCAAAAAGCGCGTAGGTCGTGGTGTTGGTAGCGGTCATGGAAAAACTGCATCCCGTGGTCATAAAGGCCAGTGGGCAAGTGCAGGTTCTGACAAGCCAATTGCGGTGTTCGAAGGCGGACAGATGCAATTATTCCGCAGAATACCAAAGCGCGGTTTCAGTCACGGAATGTGGGACAAAAAGTTTCATGTTGTTAATTTAGGTGCAATTGATGCCCACTTTAACGATGGTGATACTGTTGATCCTGAAACAGTAAAGAAAAAAGGTTTGGCAAATGGTCCTTCCGATGGTATTCGAATTCTTGCTAAAGGTGAGTTTTCGAAGAAGTTAACCTTTCGTGCGCACCATGTTTCCAAATCTGCAATTGAAAAAATCATTGCTAAAGGTGGGGTTGTTGAAATTATTCCGCCACCAGCGAAGCCTGTAAGAAACAAAATGGGAACCAAGTCTTAATTAAGATATTGGTTTCCTTTGTTTTTTGTTTCTTTCATTCGGTTTAAGATTACCATTCTGGGATAAGATATCGGGTAATCCGGATTGTTCTCAATTGGCAATCTGCGGTAAACCCAACTGCAGGAGCCAAGGTATGGGTAAGTTTAGTGCAATTTTAGCTATTCCGGAACTTCGGAATAAAATTCTTATAACACTTCTATTCCTCGCTGTTTACAGGGTTGGTTATTCCATCCCTCTACCTTTTGTTGACCAAAGCTTGATGAATCGCAATGTAGGACAAGGCGGCCCCTTGGGTGATATCTTGGGTTATGTCTCGTTGTTTAGCGGTGGCGATTTAAGTAACGCAACTCTTTTTGGCTTGGGCATTATGCCCTACATTTCCGCATCCATTATTTTCCAATTGCTTGGTGCGGTTTATCCTCCCCTGGAGAAACTCCAAAAAGAGGGGGAATCCGGACGCAAGAAAATTAACAATTACACCCGTTGGGCAACCGTTGTTATCTGCTTCTTCCAAGCTTTTATGTATGTTCAATTTATCATGCAACCCTCATCTAGGGGTGGCCAAGGTTTTGCTTTGACACAACCCATTGATTACAATGTAGGTTACTATTGGATTACCATGGTCCTTATGATGACCACAGGAACCATGTTTCTTATGTGGATGGGTGAACAGATTGATGAATATGGAATTGGTAACGGTATAAGTTTAATTATCATGGCTGGTATTGTTGCAAGAATTCCTGCAGCAACTGCTTCGTTGCTTTTCGAAAATGGGAAGTTTAAAGAATCTATATTCACACTTGGTGGTGGTTCCAGCCAAGACATCAGTTTCGAGAAACTAGTTGTATTGATGCTACTTTTTGTTGTCGTAGTAGTTGCAGTTATTGCTATCACTAAAGCTCAAAGAAGGATTCCAACGCAATCAGCGAAACATGTACGTGGCCGAAAAGTGTTTGGCGGTACAAGGCAGTTTTTACCATTGAAGGTTAATCAAGCGGGCGTTATGCCTGTTATTTTTGCTAGCAGCTTACTTATCCTACCCTACTTTATTTTCAACTTTATTTCGAGTGCAACGGAATGGAGCTGGGCTCTTGCATTAAAAGATGTATTTGAAAGGCAAGGATGGGCTTATACTGTACTTTTTGTTGTAATGATTTATATATTCTGCTATTTTTGGACCGCGATTATCTTTAACCCAAAAGATGTTGCGAATAATTTGAAAGACTTTGGTAGTTTTATCCCTGGTTACAGGCCAGGCAAAAGAACTTCAGAATATCTCGAAAAGGTGATGATGCGAATCACCTATGTTGGTGCTGCTTTCCTTGCTATTATTGCTGTTATTCCTACTTTGATCACAAGCACAATGGATGTAAGGCAAGAAGTCGCGAGTTTCTATGGTGGTACAGGACTTCTAATTGTAGTTAGTGTTGCATTAGATTTGGTCCAAAAAATTAACAGCCATCTCGTAATGCGAAATTATCCTGGTTTAACAGAAGATTAATGTCTTCTTTGAAAAGTAAATTCCTGCCTTTTATTGTATTTATCTTTGCTGATTTATTTTGTTTATGAAAACATGATTTAGGTACTTGTTTTTTTATAAAACCCTGCATTAGAACGGTTGTTCCATGCGAATAATTTTAGTTGGTCCTCCAGGATGCGGCAAAGGCACCCAAGCCAAAATTCTCTCGAAAAGAATGAATTTGGAGCATATTGGTACAGGCGACCTTCTCAGGGAAGCCATTCGAAACGAAACCTCAGTTGGGCTTCGAGCCAAACCTTTTGTTGAGGTTGGCAACTTAGTTCCGGATGAGCTTGTCAATGATCTAGTTAGTGAACGCTTTCAAAGGGATGACCGGCCTAGAACCTTTATTCTTGACGGCTATCCAAGAACCCTGATGCAAGCAAAATCTTTAGATAGCGTATTAGCGTTACATGGTTTGCCTTTGACTGCAGTTGTGTTGCTTGATGTGTGTGATGCAGAAATTGTGAAACGAGTAACTGGCAGGTGGAGTTGCCCCAAGTTAGGGTGCAAAGCAACATTTCATACACTTAGCAATCCTAGTAAAATTGCAGGAATTTGTGATGATTGCCATACGGTTCTAGTTCAACGCGAAGATGACAATGTAGAAACAGTAAAATCAAGGCTTACGGTTTACCATAAAGACACAGTTCCATTATTGCCTTACTACGAGCAGAACGGACTGCTTAAAAGAATTCATGGAACTGGGGATATCGAACAAATTTATCAATCCATGGTACATGCATTAAGCATTTGAGGACAAATGTTGCGAAACCTTTTTGCAAACAGGCCTGAATTAAAATCCCCTCGCGAAATCGGGTTGATGCGCGAAGCGGGCAAATTGGTCGCTGGTGCCCTTAAAATGTGTAAAGCCATGGCAAAACCTGGTGTTATCACTGGAGATATCGATAGGGCAGTAGAAGAGTTTTATAAGCAAAATAACGCCCTCTCACTTTTTAAAGGTTATCCTGGGAAAGTACCATTTCCCGCAGTCACATGTATTTCTGTCAATGAACAAGTGGTACACGGAATTCCAGGTGGAAAAGTTGTCCGTGATGGAGATATTCTTAAAATCGATACAGCGTGCAAATTAAATGGCTGGTGTGCAGATGCTGCCATTTCGATTCCTATAGGTACGGTCAGTGACGAAAAAAGAAGACTGATCGAAGTAGGCGAACAAGTTCTTAATATTGCCATCAAAGAGCTATCTCGATGCAAATGGTGGACTGAAGTAGCCACTAAAATGCAAAAAGCTGCAGAAGACGCAGGATTTAGTGTTGTAACCCAATATGTGGGGCATGGGATCGGAAAATTAATGCATGAACACCCCCAAGTACCAAACTATGTTAACCGAGAAGTTAAAAAACAAGATTTCAAACTCGAAGAAGGTTTAGTACTTGCGGTAGAGCCCATGATAAACATGGGGAAGGCAGAAACTGAGGTCCTAAGGGACCATTGGACAGTTGTTACCCGGGATGGCCTACCAAGTGTTCATGTGGAACATACATTAGCAATAACGAAGGATGGGGTTTTTGTATTAACTTCGGATGACGACTTGATAATAAAAATATAATAAACAAATCCTTCATTTTGTTGAAGAAAATGAAGAAAAACGATGATTTGGACTTGTTTTTTCTATCAACTACTTGCCGAAGACCCTTAACCATGGTAAAAAAATAGTTTACCTTAATCCGTCAGAAGGACGGGAGTGAAATATGAAAGTCAGAACTAGTGTAAAACGAATTTGCGAAAAATGCAAATTAGTGCGTCGTCAAGGTAAAGTTTATGTAATTTGCAGCGATCCTCGCCATAAACAAAGGCAGGGTTGATCAAGGGAGCTAGAGCATGCCGCGTATTCTAGGTGTAGATATTCCGAATGAAAAGCCAACCCATATAGCGTTACGCTACATTTATGGGATTGGACCCGCTCTTGCATTGCGCCTGTGTGAAGAAGCCCGGGTTGACCCGCTTCGCCGTGCAAAAGATCTTAACGAAGACGATGTAAGCCGATTGGCAAACATACTTGACCGAGAATATGTAGTGGAAGGGCCTCTCCGCAGGCAAATCCAACAAAATATTGCTCGATTACGAGACATCGGCTCCTACAGAGGCTCGCGCCATCGTCGCAGCTTACCTGTAAGGGGTCAGCGTACTAAAACAAATGCCCGTACCAGAAAAGGTCCAAGAAAGACCGTTGCTGGTAAGAAGGGTGTTAAAGAGCTTAGAGGTTAATTTTGTAATTTAATTTTCACGGAGATATTCTTTCGTGTCCAAGAAGAAAAAACAGCGTCGTAATGTCAGTCGGGGAGTAGCTCATATTCTTGCTACTTTCAATAACACTATTGTGACGATCACTGATACTAATGGTGATACCCTATGTTGTGCATCAGCAGGAACCTGCGCATTCAAGGGTAGCCGAAAAAGCACACCTTTTGCAGCCCAAAGGGCCGCAGAAGAAGCAGCATCCCGAGCCTTGAAGTTTGGACTTAAAGAAATTGAAGTTCGAGTCAAGGGTCCTGGGTCAGGTCGCGAATCTGCAATTACCGCACTCCAAGCCTCCGGCTTGAATGTAAAGGCAATTGAAGATGTAACGCCACTTCCTCACAATGGTTGTAGGCCGCCCAAGCGTCGTCGAGTATAATAGGAAAACTGTATCCATCAGGAAGATTTACAACTTTTAACCGCTAGAGATAGTAATAACATCCATGGCAAGAATTACCGACCCAGTATGTAGAATTTGTCGAAGAGAAGGCGTAAAGCTTTATCTTAAAGGCCTTCGTTGTGAGTCGCCTAAGTGCGCAATTGAAAGACGCAATCAGCCGCCCGGCATGCATCTTCGTCGCAACAAGCCAAGCGAATACGGTATCCGTCTTCGTGAAAAGCAAAAACTAAAAAGGTTTTATGGTTTGCTCGAAAGGCAATTCAGAAGATACTTTGAGATTGCAAGCCGTTCTAAGCAAAACACAGGTGAAGTTTTAATCACTTTGTTGGAACGCAGGCTTGATAATGTAGTATTTCGATTGGGCTTTGCACCAAATCGTGCAGCAGCGAGGCAACTCGTAGCTCATGGGCATGTAACTGTTAACAGCGTACCTACCGATATCCCAAGCTTGATCATGAAGCCTAATGATGTTGTTTCAGTCAAAAATCGTAAGCGATCTATTGACTTGGTAAGGCTGCAAGTGCAACAGACTTCTCCTAATATCCCAGATTTCTTGACCATTACAAATCAAGAACCTCCTGAAGGTAAAATGACGCGCATGCCGACTCGTGGTGACATGGATCCGCATATTGAAGAAATTCGTGAACAGTTAATCATTGAATTCTGCTCCCGTTAAAAACTGGTATACTTTTTATTTGATAATAATAGGCTTGAAGAATCAGCCTTAAAATAGTTTAGGAGTGATTTAATTATGCGTATTCGATGGCGCGGTTTGGAATTACCGAGTAGGGTTAATGGCGATCGATCAACTCTTTCGGACACCTACGGCAAGTTTTACGCAGAACCCTTTGAAAGGGGTTTTGGTGTTTCGATTGGTAATAGCATTCGTAGGATTCTTCTTTCAAGCCTTGAAGGAAGTGCTATAACCCAAGTTAAAATCGAAGGCGTTCAGCACGAAATCACCACCATACCCGGTGTAGTTGAAGATGTTATCGATATTATTCTAAATATTAAAAGCCTTGTTGTAAAAAACATTAGTGATTTGCCACAAGTAATTCGTATTGAAAAGCACGAAAAAGGCGTGGTTACTGCAGCTAATATTATTACGACTGAAGCAGTTCAGATTATTAATCCTGAACATGTAATCGCTACATTAACCGATGATGTTCCTTTTAAAGTTGAAATGACGGTTGAAAACGGTCGTGGTTATCGAATGGCAGAAGAAAATGTACCAGGCGATCGTGAAATCGGTGTGATCCCTATCGATTCAAGTTTTACACCCGTTGTTCGTGTAAAATATGAAATTGAAGATACTCGAGTTGGTCAGAAAACCAACTATGATAAATTGATTATGGAAATCTGGACCAATGGTACAGTAACCCCCCAAATGGCACTTGTTGAAGGCGCAAAGATTCTTCGAAAGCACCTCAATCCCTTTATTCAATATGCAGAACCCGGCCCAGAAGTTGGCTTGGAACACATTCAAGAACCTGTTGCATCTTCAACAGTAGATGTTGAACTTGAACGCAAGCTTAATATGAGCCTTGCTGAGTTGGAATTGTCTGTAAGGGCAACCAATTGTTTGGAATCTGAAGGTATCTCCACGGTACGTGATCTTGTAATGCGTTCTGAAGAAGAATTGCTTGAAGTTCGCAACTTTGGTGAAACTACGCTGAAAGAAGTTAAGATTAAACTTGATGAGCGAAATCTTAAACTTGGTTTAAGATCATCTGCTCTTCGTAAGTAAACTGTATTTTTTCCAACTAAAAATCGAGATTGAGCCATGCGTCATTTAAGAAGAGGTAGACAACTAGGCCGAAATCAGGACCATCGAATAGCGTTGTTCCGAAATCTTACCCGGGCCTTGTTCACTCACCGTCGTATTATAACAGGTCTTGAAAAAGCTAAGGAAGTTCGGATATTTGCTGAAAAGCTTATTACCTTGGCTAAAAAAGACACTTTAGCTGCCCGAAGGCTTGCTCTTGCTAGGCTTCGTGACAAAGAAGCTGTAGAGCTTCTTTTCAAAGAAATCGCACCCCTTTTCGCTAATCGAGAAGGTGGCTACACCCGAGTTTTAAAGCGTCAGGAAAGGCGCCTTGGTGACGGTGGTCAAACTGCTTTTCTTGAGTTGGTATTGGAGTCCCGATCCAAAGAAGTAAGCACAACCGCACCTGTGATCGAAGCTGAAGTTAAAAGCTAAGCCTAAGATACTGTAAACAAAAGAAAGCCAAGGTATAAACTACCTTGGCTTTCTTTGTTTAACCACTTTAACAAACAGCCAACCTCGGGTTGACTGCTTTTTCACGTAACGGTATTACCCTTTAAATCTGTAAATTTTTATGGTTGGAGAATGCAATGTTTACCCTTCAGTTTGTTACCGCGGTGTGTTTATTTATTTCAAACCAGAATGCTGTTTCCTTTAAGGAACAACCGCAAGCAGATGATTGCTTAAAAATAGAGTTATCGCTAAGTTTAAAAGGCGAGATGAAGGTGCAACGCGATGGAAAAATGGTAGCTATCCCCATGATAGCCACTGCAAATCACCATTTTGAAGAACGGGTAATTCATTTATCTACTTCGGGAATTCCAGACAAAGTTGCAAGGAATTATTCAAAGGCTGAAGCTTTATTTAATATCGAAGGTAACAAATCTGAAAGAACCCTGCGCAAGCAAAGAAGCCTAATTGTTGCTCAAAAACCAGAAAACTCGATTTTTGTTTACAGCCCAAAAGGCCCTCTAACGAGGGAAGAATTAGAACTAACTGGCGAACATTTTGACACTTTATCCATTGCGAATTTAATACCAGATAGAGGTCCTGTTCCTAAAGAAGCTTGGAAATTAAAGGATGCTACAGTACAAGCTATTTGTAATTTTGAAGGCCTTTCCGAGCACACGATTACAGGAAAAGTAATTTCTAATGAAAATGGACTTGTGACTTTTAAAATTGAGGGAACAGCAACCGGAGTTGAATCTGGTGCAAGTGTTTCTTCCACTGTTGATGCAACGGGAATTTGGAACGAAAAAACATCAAGGATTACAAACCTTAGCTGGAAGCAAAGTGACAATCGAGAAGCTGGCCCTGTCAACCCTGCATCAAAAACGGAAATGGAAATTACCATTAAACGAGAGGTTCTTGAAACCCCGCAAACACTAAATGATGCAGCATTGGTTTCAATTCCCCAAGATTTTGATATTCCAAATTTAATGACTTATGTTGAATTCAAAGACCAGCAAGGGCGATTTGATTTATCGATGAGCAGAGATTGGCAATTAGTTGCAAAAACTGAAAACCATCTGGTTTTAAGATTAGTTGAAAAGGGCGATTTTATTGCACAGGCCACCGTTTCAGTATGGAGCAAGGCAGAGCCAGGTAAACATCTTTCCGTTGCAGAATTCAAAAATGTCACAGAAAGAACGCCAGGTTGGGTGGTCGAAAAAGACTTACAAGAAGGCGAAGTTCCATCAGGTGATAAAGGCCGATGGGTTTATAGAATATCTGCATTAGGCCAACTTGATAACGTTCCGACTATGCAAAACTATTATGTGGTAGCTAGCCCGGGAGGTGAGCAAGTAGTTGTAACATTCAGCTTATCCCCAAAACAGGCAGAGAAGTTGGGTACTAAAGATTTATCATTAATTGGAAGCTTAGAACTGCCAGGCACTTCCGGGAAGTAGCTTTTAGATGCCCAGTGATAAGCATAAATCTCATTAAAATGGTTCTATTGATGAGAACCGTCATTCTTATCGATCTCGGAGTTGACAAGTAATTTTAAGGATTTAAATCAGGATCAGATTTTAGCATAACCCAGCTTGTTGGTAGAAGAATAAGCAAAATGCCTATTAATTCAGTAATTCCTAACGCTTTATGCCAGAACAACATATCGCCGATAACTGCAAAAACAACTTGACTAAGGCCAACAACAGAAATTTTAGTTGGCGCCCCGCTTGAAAAGGCCAGAGTTAAAAAGTTCTGTCCGATGGTCGCAGAAATGCCCACACCCAATAAAAGCAGCAAGATTTTAAAATCCATATCAGCAATTGTAGTGCCCACATTTGGAGCAAAAGGCAAAACCAAAAAGCATAGTGCCGTTGCTACGCCAGAAAAGTGAACCACAATAGCCTGAGTCGGAATGCCTTTGATTTTATGGAGCCCAATCATTGCGAGTGCGGTAAAAAAAGAAGCACTAACGGCAGAAGCAATGGCTAGATAATTATCACTAAGATGAGGTTTTTGAATCAACCCTACTCCAATAATACCCATGCAAACAGCGGCCCAATCCGAAATGGACGGTATCTTTTTCAACATGGGCCACGATAATAATGCAACCCATAGCGGAAACATATTGGTAACGGTAAGAACCAAGGAAAGTTGCAATTTTGTTAAAGCGTAGAAGGAAAAGACAAGGCTTAAACTGCCCGCTATACTTCTAAGCCAAAGGCTTCGAGACCCCATAACAACAGGGTTGATTCGAAAGGCCATAGCCAGCGCAAACGAAAAAAGAAAAACTAATAAAGCCCTGAAAAACGCAATGATTTGCCAATCAAGACTAAGCCCAATAGCTGAGATATGCCCTAGCGCAAAAGTAAAATTGCCCATAAATGTAAAAGCAATACATCCACTCACCATCCACAAATATGGCATAAAAGCCGATCGATTCATTCGCTACCGCCACTTTGTGATATTAAAATTAATGAGATAAATGACTACTCAGATGCTGGGGAAGGATGCGCTACTTTAGGCCATTTTCGTTCAAAACCTTTGTTCGTCCAAGTGACATCATTATCGATATCATGGCATTTCTGGCAAAACTGATCCGTTTTTCCCAACCGAGATTCTTTATCTGCGGGTGTTTCTCCACTCACGGCTTTCCAAGGATTAATAAGTTTGTGCCAACTTTCATCATTAGGTTTTTTAACATGTTCGCTAGAGGGGCCATGACAACTTTCGCACCCAACATTGGTAAGGTTGGGCGTTTTTTCAAAGGTACTAAAACCTGATTGGTACCCAAATCCAACGGTATGACAAACAATGCATTCAGGATCATAGTGCCGTAAAGAAGGTTCCTTGGCATCAACAAGGGTTTGATAGGCATGACTATGGGTTGATTTTTTCCAGACCTCATAAGCGGATTCATGGCATTTTTTACATTTTTCGGAACCTACATAAACAGGATTTGAACCAGGTGCAGAAACCTGGACTGGGTGTCTGGCTTGGCCAAACCTTGATAAGTAATTTTCGTTTTTAAGTTCTTTAGCGTAAGATTCCATGAGTTCCATGACAGGGTGATTCTTTTTTGCGGATTCTGTCGTCATGTAATCTTCAGACATTTGTTCGATGGTGTAACGAAACTTAAAAGGCTGAGAAGGGTCGCCTGTTTTATAAACTCCCAAAACCCCGACATACTTACCCTTGGTTCCCATCCTGATGATTAGCGACTGTTTTTTATTTTCGTGGCTGATAGTGATAGGATTGGAAGAAGGCTCATCTTCTTCACTAAGGCACATAAGAATTTGAAATTCGGGATAGGATTGTGCCGCTTTCAATGCTTCAGTTGCGGGTTCGCCCTTGGGACTGCGATTGAGAACTCCCTGATAAAGTAAGACTTTAAGTTGAATATTATCTTGGTTCATTTCTTTCACCACGGAATCCAAAGCTACTTTGGAAGGGCCAAACTTAACTCGAGGGTCCTTGATTTTCTCTGCAATATTTGGGCTAACAACTCCGGTTACACCTAACTTTATATCCGATCCCTTGATCTCAACTTTCTGCCAAGCAGAAACTTGATCGGGGAATTCTTTTTCACGCTCTAGAAGATTCGCAGAAACAACTCTTGGGCTAGGTTCGTTGAGTGCGTATTCAGCTAAAGCGTTAAACAAAGGCAATGCTGTTTCATACTCACCAAAGCCGACAACAGAATAACCGATCTTTTTCTGGGCATTCATAGCGTAGCGATATTTAATCAACCCTTGCTCATTGGGAAGAGAAACCGGCCCTTGTTTTTGAGAAAGATCCCCTAGATCTAAAGCAGTAAGGTTCCAGCCGTTGGTTTTAAGCGCTTGAATAAAATTATAACGCCTTTCCAACCCACCGACTTGGGGCCTAGAACAACCGCATGGCAATAAATACCCATGCTGCTGCGCGGTAAGAATTAAAGTAAGGTCAGGTTTTTCCCATTTTAATAAAGACTTGGGGATGGGAGTAGTTGAAGCAATTGCAACCGGTTCCTTCCCTTTAGTTTCTTGAGCCAAAAGTTTGGTAAAGAAACCTAAATGGTAAGCAGCTAAAAGTGATGCTACTAATAAAGCTGAAAAAACGCTAGTTTTATTAGAAAACACACGATTATTTAATGAAAGAACAAAATTATTTTTCATGACCAACCCACCTTCCATGGTGTTAAGTATTTAAGCAATCATCTAATTATCGGCACGGCCTTCAACAGGAATACGAATAGACCTCGCTGAATTCCCTTGGGATTTAAGATAAAAGGAACTATCTCGAAAAAACTCATCATCCCGAGGAAAAGGACCACTAACGGTATTCGGTGCAATTTCAACGGAATACTTCCAAGTCCTACGACCGGAAAGATCCTGAGGCCAGCCGGATACAAGCTTCACCTTAAGGTATGGCGTTGTTTTAGCAATATCTAACTCAAGATCTATTCCCTGCAAATCAGTCTCGATTTTCAGCTCTTTTTTAGAACCTAGGCCCCTTTGAAAAACCCCCATCGAAAGCCTACCCCGCTGCTCTGCATCAAGGATTCGGAATTCTCCCTCAACCTTCCCGGTAATCTTTACCTCAACACGTGTGTCAGATTCCAAATCTTTTTGATTATTTTTGGTGATGATGAATTCCATTTGTCTGGTAAATGGGCCAAGTTCCATCAAATCTTTACCACCAGGAACACTATAAGATGCCGTTATTGGTACCAGATAACCGGACAACAAAGGGGCACCGGCGAACTGTTTTTCATCATTTTTTAGTTCTTCAATAGTCAAGGGAACAGGTTTGCCAATAATGATGGTTTCATCAGGCCTTGGCCTAGTCATTTTGACAATTAAATCGAAGGATTTTCGGGTGGAAGAATAACATTTAAAAGCAACTTTTTTTTCTGAAACTAAAGGCGACAAAACATCAATTGCTAATTCTACAGGATTAACAAAGAGAGCAGCTTGAACATTAACCAAAGCTTCAAGCCTCGATTCATTGCCACCACCTTTTTTACCCATCCAAATATTTGCAGTAAGACGATTAGGGCCCATTTTTTCAGTTTTCCACTGCAGCCTGATCCAGCCAACCGACCCAGCTTTCAAAATAGGCTGTTCGTTTTTTTCCAAAGGTATGGGGGTAATTTGTTTTTCAAGATTAGCTTTAACATCGACTTTAGACAGTTCCTCTTCAATTTTCATCAAATTGATTTTGCCCATGGCGTCTTTGCTGTTATTAATTTTAAGCCATTCTGCGGGAAGTTCGAACACAAGAACACTTGTGCATGTGCAATTTTTACTATCTAGGCCAATTTTCAAAGGCAACAAACCTTCATGAGCAAAAAGGTAGTCCTGCAATCCACCCAATTTGTATTCATTTTCAATTGCGCTAATACCATCAGAGGGGTAGGTTTTCTGCAAAAAAGTAAGTTCTTGATTAGAGCCATCATCCGCATTATCGGAGGATTTTGTAGAGTCATTATCTTTATTTTGAACTGGATTTTTTACTTCGTTGAGACCGCCAAGGTAATTCATTGCAAAGGTCAACCCAAACACCATAACCACAAAAAGCAGAACAGCAATAATTCCCTGGGAAGACTTCATGGCCAAGCACCTCAGCATTAAAACATACAAAAAATTATGATAACATAAGGAGCATAACTATTGCAAATATGTGCATAAGATTCCGTTAAAAAAACGATTTGAAAGAGGTAAAAGTAAAACCTTCTTCATTTCCCCTTGGGCATTTCAAGTAATTGATCCAAGGCTTTTGAAAAACCATCTGCGTTAGAATTTGTAGCGTCTAAATTCAGCATCTTTACAACTTTTAAGTTTTCGCAACGAAGCATCAATACTGTGGTGGTTTGCCCGATTTTATAGTTTTTTAAATCTTCAAGATCATCAACCCCGACCTCAATAAAATCGGATTTATCTTCAGCAATTGCGGATCGAATTGCTTTTACAAATTCATTTCTTTTTTCATCATCCTTAACAACATTTTTAATTTCAGGATTTACAAAAATGGCCATTGCTGAAGTCGGAAAGGCTTTACTTTTATTTCCTTTAATATTTGCGTTGAGATCTTCAAGGGATTTGCCTAGATACTCAGGAACAGTTGAACCTTGAAAAAACATAAGAATAAAAGTTTTGTCAGGTTTCTCGTTGATCAGTGCGCGTAAACGGTCTTTTCGAGGCCCATTAACAACAAAAGGATAGAACGGACCAGGTAAAATTTCCCCCTCTTTAAATACAACCTCTGTTGGAGGAACAACTTTTTCTTGGGCGGCATTAAGTAATTGATAAAAAAGAAGGATAACCAAAAAAGAAGAAAAAACTCTCATCGTAAAACGCCCCCGAAAAATGAACAAATTGTATTACTAAGGTTCTATCAAACTAGTATTTTAGAAATAACTTCACCATGAACATCCGTTAACCGCATATCTCTACCACCAAATCGGAATGTTAATTTTTTATGATCAATACCAAGTAAATGTAGCATAGTTGCATGAATATCGTGAATTTCAACTTTTCCATCAATAGCATGATAGCCAAAATCATCCGAAGCACCATAATTCGTGCCACCTTTAACGCCCCCCCCCGCCATCCAGCAAGTAAAACCAAAGGGATTGTGATCCCTGCCATCATTTCCCTGCGCAAATGGGGTCCGCCCAAACTCACCAGACCATAATATTAGAGTGGAATCAAGCATACCCTTAGCTTTAAGATCTTGGATCAATCCAGCAATGGGTTGATCAACAGCAAGGGCATTTTTCTCATGGCCATCTTTCAAATTACTGTGTTGATCCCAACGATCGCTACCAACTGAAGGGCAAGTAAGTTCGATAAAGCGGGCCCCTCGTTCAAGTAAACGCCTTGCAACAAGGCATTGTGTGCCAAAAATTTTGGTTGGCGCATTTGGAGAACTTACACCATAAAGATCCTGGGTTGCCTTTGATTCGGTTTTAATATCCATCAAATCTGGAATAGAAGTTTGCATAAGAAAAGCGGTTTCTTGATTGGCGATGGCAGACTCAATCTGGTCATGCGTTCCGTTTTTTTCGATATTAAGCCTATCTAAACGATTAACAAGATCTAGTTTATCTTTTTGTATTTTTTCAGAAGGCTCTTTTCGGTTGATATTAGCAACAGGCGCAGGGCCATATTTAAAGACAGACCCTTGATAAGCAGCGGGTAAAAAACCACTATTAAAATTATCAAGCCCACCGGGCGGGATAAGCCCACCGTTTAGAACCAAAAATCCTGGAAGAGTTTTATTAAAGCTTCCAAGTCCATAACTAGTCCAAGCGCCCCAACTCGGTCTCCCTTGAAGCCCGCTCCCCGTATGTAGAAAATAATTTGCGCTTGTATGTTCGGGAAAATTCGAAACTGCAGATTTTATCACAGCAAGCTCATCTACATGTTTCGAAATATGGGGAAACAAATCACTAACCCATATACCACTTTGACCATACTGCTTGAATTTCCAGGGAGATTGCAAAATCTTACCAATGCTATTGAATTGAGTGGGCAATACTTTCAGAACCTTATCAGGCGTTTCCCCATGATATTTAGTCAACATGGGTTTGGGATCGAATGTATCCATCTGAGAAGGGGCACCATCCATATACAAAAAAATTATATTTTTCGCCTTCGCTTGATGGTGCAAACCACCCGAAGGATTGGGTTTATTTTTGTCATTTTCCCCTGCATGAAGCACGCCAAAAGCAAGAGCGCCAAACCCATTGGCACTACCAATCAGCATTTGTCTTCTAGATAGAGCCCGAGGTTGAAAATTCCCACAATGCATAATTTTAGTCCTAAAACGATGACCTACGGGATCCACACAAATTCTTTAACATTCCATAGAGAATGTGCAATTGAAGCCCATTTTTCTGAGTCAGTAGCAGAAGATGCCGATAAATAGCCCATGCATTCTTCAAGTTCTAAAGTGGAGGGAGGGCGATTAAATGTCTGCCAAAACATGGCATCCAATCGCATGCTAGGTTCAGCATATTGCGCAATTATTTTCTTAGCCCATTTCTCTGCTTGTTGATGAACAAAAGGATCATTCATTAAAATTAAAGATTGGGACGGAACATTTGAAACACTTCGTTTACCAACGGTGGAAAACGGAATAGGCGAATCAAATGCAAGCATGAATGAAGAAAGGAAATTCCTTCGTGCCGAAAGATAAATACTCCTACGACCTGCACCATCAATAGGTCCACTCGCAGGCCTTCCCCTGCCCTCTTGAAAAGCAGACAAATTAATGTTGATCGGTGGGCCAAACATAGTCTCATCCAACTCGCCAGAGATTAAAAGCATTGCATCACGAATGGCTTCACCAGAAAGCCTTTTCATGTTGGCATGGCTTAAAAAAAGATTTTCAGGGTCAGATTTTTTCGCTAAATCGGAAGATGCAGAGGACGTTTGATACACAGATGAAAGCATAATTTTCTTAATGGTTTTTTTCACAGACCAACCATCATCAACGAATTGTAATGCAAGAAAGTCAAGCAATTCGGGATGAGTTGGTTTTTCACCAAGCAACCCAAAATTATCGACGGAAGCAACAATACCTCTGCCTAAAAGATGGTGCCAGATTCGATTAACCATGACTCTGGGAAGAAAAGGATCAGCTTCAATATTGGTAACCCAGTCTGCAAGTTGCAGCCTGCCACTACCTAAGTTTTGTACGGGAAGCTTAGCACCACCAAGAGCTGTTAAAAAAGAACGAGGAGCAGGTTCGCCGAGGTTTTTGTGACTACCGCGAACAAAAACTTTTTCATCGATGCCGCTACCTTCTTGCAAAGCCAACGCCAACTGGGAATCCCACTTCACTTCACCCTGAAGTATTTTTTGTTTTTCAAGCAGGGAAGCAACAGGTTGTTTTGCACTGGTATCAATTTTGATCAATCCAAAATTGATAACTGAATTTCCAATAGCCGCCAATACGGAATTTTTTTGATTATCAACCACCTTTTCTTGTTTAAGGAGTGAAGAGAATTCAAAAAGCAGTTTCTGTATTTCTTGATAAAAAAGTTGGTCATCAAGAGGAGCTAAAGTTTTAGAAACAAACTCGCGCGCAGGAGTAGGCAATAAAGGTTTATCTTGCCCACCCTGCAAAACAAATCTGACAGCAAAGTTCAAATCATCAGAAGAAAACTCAAGATGTGCGGCTAGATTTTTATAACGGGTTAGATCAATACTGACCCACCCCCAGTCATTCATATCGATAGTGCGGACCAAATTCCCGTGCAAAGGCCCAGCAATCATAATGTGGGCCCCAACAGAAGAATAAACTTTAGCTTTACCCTTTGCGAGAAAATGAACCCACCCATCTTGAATAATAAAAGAAGGCGTAGATAAAATTCTACCTGCTCTATTAGCGCCAAGGGAACCAGGCTCTGCTTCTGCACCTTTTGCGTACTTCAAATCTTGCCAAAAAGGGTCAATCATCGCTGCTGAATATTCAACGAATTGGAATTCCGGTTTGGGTTTAGTCGCAACGATTTTAAGTGTGCCTAACTTGGCAGGGCCACGACCATAGGTCACATCATCGGGCACCCAATCCGAAACCGAAGTATTAGAATAATCAATGATAAGCTTTTTATTTTTTAAGGACTCCCTAAATTCCGAGTCGCCAACGACAATCCCGGCATCTTTATTTTTAGACCGAACCATCTCAGGATGAAGGATCTTTTTGGCAAGAAAATGATCCTGCTGCTTAGGGTCAGCATCAGCCTTTAACAAATAAGTCAAAAATCCTGAAAGCGTATTTAGGTCAACTTTCTCAGCGAGGGCAATCTTTTCCAACTCAGTTTTGTTGATTTTCCCAAGTGCGAGAACGGATGCATCATTTGGCATTACAGAATTGGTTTGCTTGATAGCATCAACAGCAATATGGCCCCATCCGACGGTTTCTTGATCAACAATTTGAATAGTGGCCATCTTACCTGCAAAGCGACGAACATCCATGAGAGCTAAAGCCATTGCGTTTAGATTTTTGCCGGTAATACTAATTTCGGTTTTACCATCAACCAACAAATTGACACAAGTTTTCCCAAGATGACTACCGCCACCAACAAGCAAAGAAATGTAATCCCTTTGGATTAAAAAAGGCGCAGAGGTAAGAGTGCCGGTAGGTTGGTCAGAACGAGAAACCTTTTGTCCCTTTTTGTGGATATAAGAATTGACGAGAAACTTGCCCTGAAACGATCCATCTTTTTGCTCAGGGGCGAGATCATTGGAAGAAACGGGGGCGGCACTAAAAGCATTACCTTCAACTTTCCACCCTTTAAAGCTGCCTGACTCAAAATCATCAATAAGAATATCTTGGCCAACTGAACCAGAGACAGAGGGCCCCTTTGCAAGCTTGTAACCGAGATTTGCAGCTTTGGCATAAGCAGGAAAATTAGCTGCAGCATTTTTAACAGCATCACTGAGTTCAGCCTTTATTTGAGGCTCTAAACTATCTCTTATTACAGCTAGTTTTTGATCGATCTTTTTATTTTTCTCCATGCTCTGGAAACGTGCCAATCGATAATGACTGCTTGAAAGAAAACCAAACAAGGAGTAATAATCCTTGGTAGGAATGGGATCGAACTTATGGTCATGGCAACGGGCACAAGCAATAGTAAGGCCTAGAAAAGTTTTCCCAATTACATCAATGCGATTATCAAAGCGATCTGCTTGATCAAGCCTAATATCAACAGGCGAATGAACTTCCTCACCTAGATAAAGAAATCCGGTGCCTAGGATGGATTCGTTCCAACCTTCAACAGGATGCAATCTGGGATTAGAAATTAAATCGCCTGCAAGGTGCTCCTTGACAAATTGGTTGTAGGGGACATCAGAATTAAAGGCACGAATAACATAATCACGATACTGAAAAGCATTAGGAATCGAGGCATCGAATTCATGTCCGCGGGAATCGCCATAGCGCACAAGATCAAGCCAATGCCTAGCCCATTTTTCACCAAAAGAAGAAGAGTCGAGCAATTTGCTAACAACTTTTTCGAATGCATCAGGAGAGTTATCTTGAAGAAAAGCCTTGGTTTCCGCAGGCAGAGGTGGCAAACCAATAAGATCAAAATAAGCCCTTCTGATCAAAGCCTCTTTTGCTGCAGGGGAAGCAGGGACGAGACCTTTTTCAGTCATTTTATCAAGCACAAAGGCATCAATAGAAGATTTAACCCACGGATTTGAACTCAATGATTTAGGGTTGGATTTACTTAATGGCTGCCAAGCCCATTGCTTTTTTCTTTCTTCGAAATTAAAGGTGTTGGCTTTTACAGCAACGTTTTTTTCGGTAGGCCAGTAAGCGCCATCCTTAATCCATTTACGGAGATCTGCGATTTGGGAAGCAGAAAGTTTGCTTTTAGGAGGCATCTTGATTTCATCATCATAGCCCACAACCTTCATCAACAAACTTTCGTCTGGTTTGCCTGCAACAAACAAATGCCCGGATTCGCCACCCTTCAAAACAGAAGGCTTTGAATCTAACAAAAGCCCCCCCCGCTGCTTCTTTGCTGTGCTATGGCAATCATGACAATAGCTAACAAAAAGCGGACGGATTTTGTTTTCAAAAAAGTCGTGTTCGCTTTGATCAGCCCCCAAAACAGGGCTAACCGAGGTAATTAAAAATAAAGGAGCTATTAAAGCAAAAACTTTCCAACTCATGACCACCCCATGGTTAACAGGTGGGAAAAGAACCAATTAATATTATAACCGTACGTGTGGTGAAAATCCAACCGCAAATAGGCTGAATCATTGCTGCATCAGGTCAATGCAAATCAGGGTATTTCTACCACGAACATACAAAAGCCCATGCGCCAAAACAGGAGCGCTCCAACATGGTTCCTGAAGCAAGGAAACACCATTGGCGGAGAGCGAAGCGACAGATACCTTCTCAAACTTTTCAGAATTGATTTTAATTAAATACAGCATCCCATCCTCTGCCTGACAAATGAAATGACCATCAACCTGCAACAAAGAACATCGAGTAAGTTCTGGTACCGACCATTTAACCTTGCCTGTGTTTAATTCGATGCAACGAAGTTCAGCATTTGATTTATGCCTACCACTCGAACCATAAATAAAACCATCAACATGAATCGGCGTATTCCAATGCGCCAACATGGCTTTATCGCGCCCCCGGGTTTCATCATCCCAAAGAACCTTAACTGCCCCCTTGTTAACTTCCAACAATGCTGAACCAGGGCCATAAGTTTCGGAGATAAAAATCTTATTCCCAACAACTACAGGAGTTGCAGCATTGACACTCTCAAGAGTTCTGGAACGCCAAGGGAAAAAGAAATCCTGCTTTCCAGTTGCAGGCTCAAAGCCAATCAAACCACCTCTAGCAAGATGCAATCCATATTTTCTATTATCAATTGTCGCAATCAGAGGGCTTGAATAACTGGCAAGCTCATTTGAAAACTGATAAACAATCTTGCCGGTGTATTTATTAAAAGCAACCACCGCACTACCATTGCCCTTGAGTTGGGCAAAATCATTTTTGTCACTGCCCTTGGGGCTGCCACCAACAGGAACCAAAAGAAGTTCCCCATCGATAGTCGGGGTACTCCCAACGCCAAAGAAATTTTGAACCACATTAAAATCAGTAACCGTGTTGATTTTCCATAGCACTTTGCCATTGGCAATATTAATGCAATGAAGCAGGCCTTCAGGGCCAAGGATATAAACGCGTGCGCCATCAACCACAGGATAGCAGCGCGGGCCATTGCTATAACCATACAAATCTTGGTAGTCAGAATCGTAAGTAAACGACCATAATTCTTTGCCGTTTTCACTATTACAGCAACGCAACCTAGCGGTACCTTTAGCTTGATCAAAAAGGAAGGCCCTGCCCCTACTGATGGCGGGCATGGAATAGCCCTCTGCCATTCTAGCGCCCCAAAGGATTTTAGGACCTGAGGCAGGCCATGGGGCAATCCCCTTTTCAGGTGAGGAACTATTAGAATTTTTCCCCAGAAACGATTCCCAATCGGTTCCGAATTTTCTGGTTCCTAAATCTTCTAGCAAGGCTTCGTTTTGTGGGTCAGCGCTAAAACTATCACGAGGGTTTATCATTAAAAAAACAAGAGATAAAACCGCAACAAAAGCCAACTGTGTGCATCGGAACATGCGTGGTCTCCTTACCTGCTTTATATTACTTGCTAACTATTTCGATTCTAGATCTTCTACGCCATTAAAAGATAGAAGCGGTGGCTTACGAAGGTACTCGATTGATTTTGCCATAAGGCTTAAAGAGGCTGTGTCATAATTTTCGTTCTGATTAGCAATGAGCGGATATAAATCACGACAGGCGGAACCAAACTCTTTCGCTTCGTAATGTTTTAGGGCTGATTCATAAATATCAGCATCACTTCTCCATTCGATTGAAGAAACTTCAGCGTGAAGTTGGAAAATATCTACAGGTTCGTTAATCCCAACAACCCTAACTTTTCGTAATCTTCGGGTTGCAAAAGCTCCTCCAAGCAAATTTTTTGTGAATCCGCTAATTAAAATCGGAACCCCCATCACTTTAGTGGCACCCTCAATACGACTTGCAAGGTTAACAGCATGACCCAGCGCACCATACTGAAACTTCATCTTACTGCCGGTGTTTCCACACAATGCCATTCCGGTATTAATACCAATACCTACTTTAACTGGAAAAGATATTTTAGCCTTCCATCGCTCTTGCACAGCGGGCATCCGAGCAATCATTTCCAACGCTGCTTTGCAAGCCTTGATAGCATGATCAGACTGAGGAGCAGGGGCATTCCACATCGCCATAATCCCATCACCTGAATAACTAACCACGACCCCCTCAAAGGCCATAATGCAAGAGGTAAGCTCTTCCATAACATCAGCAACAAGATTACAAGTTTCTCTAGGATTAAGCGTTTCAGAAATTCGAGAAAACGCTCTGATATCTGTAAAAAGGACCGTGATTTCAGATTCATGCCCCTCGAGGAGCTTGGGGTTTTTCTGTAACTCCCGAGCGAGGTCTGCAGAAAAAAACTGTTCAAACTGAACCCGCAAGCGCCCAGCTTCAGCTTCCTGCTCTTGCCTGGCTAGTCCAGCGCCGACAGAACTTGCCAATAGTTGGACGATTTGCGCCTCAAGCGGATTCACACCAATATTCGCACCGGATCTTGCAGTTACTTTATTGCGCACGCCATAAATTGCACCGACCACATTTTCTGCTTTATCAAAAATGGGTGAGGCGATAACCGCTTCAATTCCCATTACACTTTCACTTTCATTTTGAAGGTTTGCGCCGCTTTGATAAAAAGTTTTTCTACCTTTAGCTATTTTACCTAGAACTGACATGCTAAATTCACGACCCTCAACATCTTCATCTGGAAAACGGGCCTGAACCATCCACCTTCCATTTTTAATCATCAAGACCAGGCCACGATCCAAACCGATCAAATCCACAACAGCTTGAGCAGTATCTTGAAAGAATTCTAAGGAGCCACTAGCAGATTTTTGAACCGCAATTAGAGTTTCAAACCAAACTGCAAGTTTTTCCGGGCTTGGGGACTGGCCTAAATCAAAAAGACTACCCGAGGACTGCCCCGCGCTAAGGGTTATCGCAGATTCCATGGACTCCAAAAGGGCTTCATCTTCGCCGCCAAATTCATCCTCATCTTCATCGGGAATAAAACTGATTTTGACACTGGTTTCACCAATAAATAAGGTTACAGGCAACAAAATTTGGATGGAGGCGCCAATGTTTACAGAATCACCATTATCAAGCCGGATAGAATTCCTTTGACTTAGATTTAAAATTCTCACTTTTGCGAGTTCTATCTGTTCAACTCGAACATGATTTCCGGAGACATAAGAATCCATCACGGTATGGCGCGCAATATTCTCTCTTTGCGGGCCCCGACCAATCTCAAATGGGCCACCTGAATGATCAACCTCAGCAACTTGCCCATTATATATAACCGTAAAATGAAGCATCAAAAGCTTTTCTCTTAATAATCCCACTTTCCACTACATAAAATCGCTAGTACAGACTAACAAACAAAAAAGCTGGCGGGAAGCTTTTTCCTACCAGCTTTTCGACTGTAATCGGCTTTGTTACATCTTTAAAAAGTCAAACCAAATTGAATGGATAACGCTTCAAGGCTCAAATCACTCATTCTCTTCGAAACTTTTCCAAAACTTAAGGATTGGAAATCTAAACTATCAACCATGTTGAAATAATTATAGAGTTCATATCCAACTTTAAAATGCATATGATCCTTGGTTAGAACTGCACCTACCCCGGTTTCCAACACAGGAACAACTTCGTGATACTTATTACTGATATTGTAAAAAGTGGTTGCTCCGTTCCCATTGGTTTCAGTCAAATTATTATTAAAAGTTCCACTAAGAAGTGCAACTTTCCCACGGGCATAAAGTCCAAAATGTTTATTCAAGGCATAAGTACCTTCACCGCCTGCAGTTAAACCAGCGCCAGTGAAATTAACAGGGCTACTCACAAAATTGTTAACTGCGCCAAGAGTTCCTCCGTTGTAAATTGCACTGAACTGCTGTTCAATCCAAGTAACCCGGCCACCGCCTGTAAACCTAAAATTCAAGTTGTCCGCAGCCCTATAGGTACGGGCTAGATCAATATCAATCACATTCATATCGAGGTTTCCCAGAGCAGAAGCTGTGGAAACATCATCGAAAGTATTATTGGTGAGGGTGGCGTAGAGCGCCCCACCGTTAGGGGCAGCCAAAGAAGAGGACGCATTAGAATGCAGGTAAAAATAATTTACACTCGCATCCCAGCCATCAGCAAATTGGTACCCCAATCCAACACGAAAAGCGCTGCGGGTTTCCCAATCAAGCGAATTAAGATTGCCATTGATTACACCAAGCCTACCATCACTCGAAGTAATTGCAAAATCAAATGCATCACGCCTGGGTTTAACCAAAAGGTATTCACCAGTTATGTACAAACCTTCAAGCTTGTAGCTTTTGCCATTTCTTTCAGACTCTAAATATTCTGAAGTGGCCTCGTTTGTATCAATTGAGCCAGCAGTTACCCCGGTTTCAACTGTTTTAATTTCGGAGACTGGTTTAGCGATACTGTTTTTAAGAACATTATCTTTATCGCCTGGAATGATGGAGATAGGAGGCGCAATGGGTGGTGGGGCTAGATCATCCGCGGGGTTTGATTTATTTTTCAGCAAATCAGCAGGAATGGGCAGCACAAAAGGCTTCCCATCCGTGGTTTCTGAGTCTTTTAATTTAACCTGTTCCAAAGGGGATTTGGTCTGTTCCACAGGGGCAGGCATAATTAAGGGTTCAACTTCTGCAAAAACTGAAAATGTTGACCCCAAAAAAGCTGCTATCGCCAATCCCACCCGGAACTTTTCACCATGTAAATTAAACATACATCCCCCAAACGCATTGAAATTCAAAGCACTGTTACAATCTAAACTCATTCCCCAATGAATCTAAAAACAACGAATAGAACCGCCCAATAATGGTGGATTTACCCTGAAAACAAAAGCTGTCAAGATCATTTCAAATACCACAGTGTATTTATTTTTAAAATGATCTATAACTAGAAGTAACTTAAATTATAAAAACGACCTTTGTTAAAACTATGTAAATTTAATTAGGACCTTATTAGATGATTCCATTTAAAACAAAAATAGTAGCAACCTTGGGGCCCTCGAGTTCTAATGAACAAGTAATAAAAACTCTAATACTTGAGGGGGCACGAATCTTTCGCTTGAATTTCTCACACGGAAAGCAGGAAGACCATCTTGCCAACATTGAATTAATAAGTCGCATTTCTCAAACAATCGGAATTGAAACAACAATTATTGGGGATTTATGCGGGCCTAAAATCCGCGTAGGCTCTTTTGTTGATGGTAAAATCCAAATCAATAAAGGTGATACCGTCACCTTAGACACCAACCCTTGCATGGGCGCCAACAATCTTATTCACTCTCAATACGCACTTCTTGCACAAGAGGTTTCTTTTGGGACACGCATTTTACTCGATGATGGCTTATTGGAATTTAAAGTTCTCGAGAAAACCGAAACCCAAGTGATAGCAGAAGTGATTCGTGGCGGCATACTTAAGAATAACAAAGGGATGAATCTTCCGGGATTAGCTCTTTCAGTTCCCGCATTAACAGAAAAAGACAAAAAGGATGTTGATTTCATTGTAGGTCATCCCGTGGATTACATCGCACTTTCTTTTGTTCGAAGCGCATCCGATGTAAAAACCCTGCAAGATTATATTCAATCTAAAGGTGCGAGCATTCCTGTAATAGCTAAAATCGAGAAGCCACAAGCTGTTGCTAACATTGACGAAATTTTATCACAAGCAGATGGAATCATGGTTGCTAGGGGGGATTTAGGTGTCGAAATGGATCCTGAAAAAGTCCCCATAATTCAAAAAGATTTAATAAGAAAAGCACGCGCTGTATTCAAGCCGGTAATTGTCGCAACCCAAATGCTTGAATCCATGACAACAAACCAAAGACCAACTAGGGCTGAAGTTTCCGATGTTTCCAATGCAGTATTCGAGGGAACAGATGCATTGATGCTTTCAGGCGAAACTGCTGCTGGCATGTACCCTGTTGAATCTGTTCAAATGATGCGAAAAGTTTCTAAAGAAGTCGAATCTTGGCAGTTCCAAAACTATCAGTCTGCAGCTAACGCATTTACTGCCAACTTCATATCATCTGATCCACTCAGGCAATCTGTAGCAAAAGCAATTGCAAACATCACTCGAGACATAGATGTATGTGCGGTTGTAGTAAGAAGCCGTGGAGGCAAATCTGCCTCCGTAGTTTCATCAACCAGATTATCTTCCCCCATTTTGGCTTTATCTACCGAACCTGCCATAGTGCGCAAAATGAATCTTCTTTGGGGAGTGACACCTGTTTTGGTAAGCGCAGATGAATTCGAAGAACCAAAGATATACGCCCGAAAATTAGTTTCTAACATGGGACTTTCTAATCAAGGCAAATTTATTCTACTCCTCTCCGGTTTCGGAAAATCGGAACCCGCAATCACTGTTCTTCCTGCATAAAGAATTCGCCATGAACAACCTCATTCCACAACTTCCACACAGAGATGCAGAATCACACAAAGGCACCTTTGGAACAACTTTGATCATCGGCGGTTGCAAAGGAATGTCTGGCGCAATGGTGCTTTGCGGCACAGCAGCGTTAAAAAGTGGCGTTGGTTTGGTTCAAATTGGAACCCCGACTTCCATCAGATCGGAAATCGCAATTGGGAACCCATGCTACACCACCATTGGTCTTCCTGAAGATGATGAAGGGCGATTTAATCAACAGGCAATTAAACAAATCAGCCCAATTGTTGGTAGAGCAAGCGCAGTAGTTCTTGGGCCTGGAGCTGCGCCCACCAAAGCCTGCAAAGAAATGGCAGACTACCTTCTTAGCCTTGAAACACCTGTTTTATTAGATGCGGATGCACTTAACAGCTTAGCTTCCGATGGATTCCCCACTGCATTTAAAAACAAACACGTTGTAATCACCCCGCATCCAGGCGAGTTTTCAAGGCTAACTAGATTAACCGCCAAAGAAATCCAATCTGATCGCAAAACTCTCGCCATGAATTTTGCCCAGACACACGGAATTATTGTTGTTTTAAAAGGGCATGGCACCGTAGTTACTGATGGTAAAAGCGTTTATACTAATACCACTGGCAACCCCGGTATGGCAACCGGAGGTAGCGGCGATGTGCTTTCAGGAATTATCGGAGCACTGCTTGGACAGGGAATGCAAGCATATGAAGCTGCAAAACTTGGAGTTTATTTACACGGGTTAGCAGGAGACCACGCAAAAAAACAATTAGGCGAGCACAGTTTGACTGCGCTGGATATTCTTAATCATATACCGAGCGCATTTCTTTTTCACGAAAAGGCACGCTCATAAAAGTGTTTGCCTACAATCTCTTGAACAGCAATTAGCAAAGGGCGCACCAGCATAAGCTAGGAATCTGCAGACTTCTTAATCAAGCGTGCAAATTCATAAATCGATTCTTCCTGCATCTCTGTTTCAATTGAACCTGGGCGCAAGGTGCGAATCTTTGACATCGCCTCTTTAGGCGACATCCCCTTAGCTACATAATAAGAAGCTAGGGCCACTCCTGTTCTTCCCATTCCCGCTGCACAATGCACCGCGACTCCCATATTTGAAATATGCGCTTTTAATATCGATTTTATAATTCGATCTAATTGGGTTAAAGTGGGTGGTTCCATATCCACCACAGGCTCATGAATCATCATCAATCCTGCACCATCGATCCAATTGCGAGGCAACTTTTCTTCGGTGAGGGTTATGAGCAAATCGATTCCATTTTCTCTAAGCCATTCGATTTCTTCTTGGGAAACAGGCCGGGCCAAGCCCGCTAGTTTCTTCTCATCAACCCACGAAAATCCATATGGTTCGCTCATCTGCAATTCCTAATACATAAGGTGTTGGCCATACTTTTGCCTAATTTGGTTCAATGTCTCCCAAACCTTGTCATCCTGCTTCATGAATCCTACCACAGATGCGGTTGATGCACCCAGAGCCTTTGCAAGATCGCTAACCCGTGCCTGACAAAGTTCCAACATATCAAGCAGCGCACCTACAGCGGGTAGAAACGCAGGATTTTTCACCCCAACTGAAAGCTTGCCTTGTTTATCTAAGGCAGGCAATATTTCTTGATGACTAGCAAGCCATCCGTCCTCTGCCCCGACTTCCAAAGGTTCGCGCAACTTCAAATAAAAGGCTTTTCGTAATCGCCTCAATGCTTTTGCTTTATTCTCGTGCTGCGACCTACTTTCTTCCGCTATCACCAGCAACTGGCTGGCAAGATGCCTTATTCTTACTGCAGAACTCGTTTTATTGCGCTTCTGCCCGCCAGGCCCACTTGCACGGTATGTATCCACCTCGCATTGACGAAGCAACATATCATCAGAAAGATTTACCCATTCATAGCGCATGATAAAAAACAAGGGGCCCATGATTGTGGGACCCCTTGCCAATTGGAATAAAAATCCAAGCCTACACTTCCAGCTTCCAAGGCTTACGCATTGGATTGCTGAGCATTGCATTAGCCTCTGAATTATCAAAGGTATAAGCCTTAGGATCCCATTTCAGGCTCTTACCAGTCCTTAAGGCAATCGCACCAATTTGGCAAACAATCACAGAGCCACCACCAATGGATGCATTACAAATTGGCTTCTTACCATTTTTCCTGCATTCAAAGAAGTTACCCATATGATCATTAGAAACTTCAAGTCTGATAGCATCTGGCTTCAGTGGTTCTTCAAGCAACTTAGGATCACTTGCGGTAATCTTGCCACGATTTACAAAGATCCACTGATTGTTTTCACCTACAAACAAAATACCATTGCTATCTTTATCACCGATGGTGTCAGGCAGCGTGGAATCGGAAACCAACAACTTGGCACCATTGGCGTAAGTGTAGGTAACCTTGAAATTAGGATGACAATTATAACCATTGTTACCCTTATAAGGCTCTGCACCCTTGGCTTCAACAGCGATAGGACCGCTGCCATCCATTCCCAAACCCCATTGTGCGATATCAATATGATGGGCACCCCAGTCGGTCATTTTGCCACCCGAGTAATTGTAGAACCAGCGGAATTCATAATGACAATTGGTGAATTCAATCTTCCTGGCGTTACCCTTATTATCTTTTCTTTCGCCACGAGCTTCATAAAGATAATCAACCATTGGGGTTGGCCCCAACCACATATCCCAATCCAAAGTTTTTGGAGCTTCAGCCTTGGCGATTGCTCCACTCACAGGATTGCCACCAATACGGGCTTCAACTTGCTTAATCTTTCCAATACGGCCATTGCGAACCAATTCGCAAGCGAGTCGGAATTGCTTACCAGACCTTTGTTGACTCCCAGTTTGGAAAGTGCGGCCTGATTTTTCAGCAGCTTTCATAACAGCCAATGCTTCTTCGACAGTCAAAGTCAAAGGCTTTTCGCAGTAAACATCTTTGCCTTTTTTGAGTGCTTCAATTGCAACCAAAGCATGCCAGTGATCAGGGGTAGCGATTGTTACAGCTTCGATATCCTTGCGGTCAAGAAGTTCGCGAAAATCTTTAAAACCCTTAACATCGGTAGAACCATCTTTGGTCATCATTGCAACTGCATTAGCTAGATGGTTTGATTCAACATCACATGCAGCAACGAATGTCGCTTTATTTCTGCGAGCATCGCCGTAAATAGCACGACCTCTACTTTGAGGACTTCCAATACCGATGGCACCCATAACTGGGCCATTAGGAATTTCTTGTTTTTTAGCTTCTTGAGCAGCCACGGTTTCCTTGGCATACCACAACGGATAACCAGCAGATACTAATGCAGCAACTGCCTTCTGGACAAACCCGCGCCTTGACATTGAATCAAAATACATAATTAGCTCCTAAATTGTTAAACAAGGATAACTCCCCAACCTTGGCAAATTATAATCGAATGAAACAACAATTGTAAAAGGAATTGGCCTACCCATTCACTTTTTTTCATGTTATTGCCATCCCCGAAGGAAAAACCCTTTATTGGTAATATGGAGAATTAGTATGAATTGGAAACCGAATTTAGCCGCTATATGCTTGGGATTATCTATTTTAACATCCTCCACCCTTGGTCAATCGCCAACTTCTAAAAAATTCCCTGCAACCGTTGCAAATATCAATGGCGAACAAATAAGCGGTGCTGAACTCGAAAACATCATTAAACAAATGGGCCCAAGCCCAGTTCAAGTGCCAGAAAACACCAGAAAACAAATGGTTCGAGATGCAATGGCAATGCTGATTGATGATTTGCTAATGCAGCAATTTATCAGGCAAAATACTGCAGCAATTCCAGAACAAGCTTTGGATCAAAAAATGGCAGAACTTGCTGCGGAACTAAAGAAACAAGGAAAAACCATCCAAAGCCTATGCAACGAAACCCAACAAACTGAAGCTCAATTAAAGCGAACTATGCGCCTTAAGTTGCAATGGGGGAATTTCGCAGCAGCAAAAATCAAAGATGAAAATGTTTACAATTATTTTCTTCACAACAAAGATTTCTTCGATGGCACCATGGTCGGGGTTTCACTGATTGTCATGAGAATTCCGCCCGGAATGAGCCCAAGTGAAACAGCAAAACTTAAAGCCAAAATGCAAGATGTCAGAAACCAGCTAGTGATGAATAAAATAGATTTTGCAAGTGCTGCCAAAGCATATTCGCAAGATGCTTCCGGCCCAATGGGGGGGAATCTAGGATTAATCCCTCGAAAATATGCCATGGAAGAACCTTTGGCGAGCGCAGCATTCAAATTGGCGCCCGGGCAAATCAGTGAGGTTATTGAAACAGAAATTGGAATCCACTTGATAAGAGTCAACGAAAGAAAAGACGGAAAACTTTCAGACTTTACTAAAATTAAAGACGAAGTCAGAGATTTTTGCAGCGAGGAATTTTTCCAAGACACTTTAGCAAGACAAAGAAAAACAGCCCGAATCGAAGTTTTCCTACCCTAAAATTTATCAAACAAGCGCAATTCGATACACGAAGCTTCGGGACAATCCCCGAAGCTTTTTTTATTATTCTCCCATTCCTTGTTTCATTTCTTCAACGATTTCGTCTAAACTTTAAAAAGGTAGCTAACAAAGTGAAATACCGACCCTATTGATTAATCGATTACCATGAGTTCAATCAACCGGTTTCGTCCATCCTTACAATACCTGCCAATACTTTTAGGATTGGCCTTTGGGGTTTCACTGCAACCGCTCTACAGTGAAGAACTTTCAACCGAACGCGAATTACTTAAAACCGCAGGATTCAACCCCGCGAATACTCAAACCTTAATTCCACTATTTAAAGGTCGTTCTTCATCAATTCCTGCTAAGGCAAATATCGAAAAGTTGATTGCCCAACTTATAAACGGAAACCCAGAAGAAAAACTTGCTGCTAAAAAAGATTTAATCTGCATGGGCGACTATGTAATCTCAACTCTCAAAAAGGCATCAGGCGAAATACTTTACCCTGCATCTGAAAAAAATCTTAAAGACTGCATCGAACTGCTAGAAGGGAAAGGCTCTGAAAACCTTATTTCTTCTGCACTTAAAGTTATTGCATCTGAAGGAAAAACAGAATCGTCTGAAGTTTTATTTGCTTACCTTCCATTTGCTGCTGAAGAAATATTGCGCAATGAATGCGAATCTACATTAAGGGCTTTATTTACAACTTCTGGAACTGTCTTCGAAAAAACATTAACAGACCCTAACCCATACAAACGAGCTGTCGCAGCAGAAATTCTAGTGCGAAAGGGAAACCCAAAACAGATTTCAATGGCAAAAAGCCTTCTGAACGACACCTCTTCTTTAGTCCGAACAAGATTAGTGCTAGCCTTTTTAGAACAGAAAGACCGAATCGCTATGCCCACAGCTCTTAAACTTTTGTCCTCAGATTCTAAGGACACCTCTACTTTAATCGAAACAGCACTTGTGACTTTGGCCGGTGAATTGGCAATTCAAGGGCCGAAAAACGATGATTCAATTTCAAGAAGTATCAATCAAGCAGCTTGGGGTGGCTGGTGGAAATCTATCAATGAACAAGATTTGCTTTCAGTATTACGAGAATCAACCGCACCAATGGCAATGATTGCGGAGGCCGACAAGATTTTCAAAGACAACAACATTGAACTGATTAAAAAACACATCAACAGTAAATCATTTAAAAGTAATCCTGCCATGCAAGCTTTTCTTTTAAACCGTGCAGCCTTCGACATGAATATTGCGACACTAATCGAGCCAGATTCTAACGCAATCAAACTCCTATTACAATCAAACCAAGTAACTCCCGCACTTATCAGGCTGATTACTTTAGTTAGGCCTGCAAATGCAATCGAGATCATATTGGCCTATATCCCCTCTTGCAATGACGACAATATTCAAGATCTTCTAGGCGAATGCCTAGGGCTTTATCTTAATGATCAAAACACAATCCCCCCTGCCTTGATAGCAGCATCAACCTCAAGTATTGAAGAAATCAGAACATTTGCAGGAAGGGTTTTAGCACAATCGCCAAATGAAATAGCACAAAAAACCTGTACAACCTTGCTCTCAGATTCATCGATAAGAGTACGATTTGAAGTTGCACGGGAATCGATAAAAAACCAGAACAAATCTGCAATTCCTGCACTAATTGAATTGATGACAAAAGTCCCCGCAGAAAAAGTAGAAGCAATAGACCAAACTCTTAGGGCAATCGCCAAAGACAAATCGCCTGAAAGCAAAAACGATAGCAAAGTGGATGCCGTAGCGTGGAATACATGGTGGCAAAAAGAAGGAACTCAATTAGTCCTGACTCCAGGGTTAAAAAACCAAGAGGCACTAAAAAACTTTCTAGTGGTTGAGTCATTCAATCAAGAAAAAAAATCAGGGCGCGTCTTCTTGATCACCCCTTCAGGAAAAACCCTCTGGGAAATTGCAAATCTTTCCAACCCAACCGATGCCCTCTTACTGCCAAACAACAAAATCTTAATCACGGAACAAGGCGCAAACAGAATCACCGAAAGAGACACTAAAGGAAATATCTCCTGGGAAAAATCCGCGACTAATCCTTTCCTTTCTCAGCGCCTATCAAACGGGAACATTTTTATAGCATCCAGAAATAAAATCGTTGAAGTCGGCAGAAATGGTAACGAGATCTTCAGTTTTTCCTACCCTAATGAAACAATTCTGGCTGCCTGTAAAACACGCACCAACGAGTACGCTTTACTGAGTTACAATGGGGTATTCTTAAAACTCGATTCCAAAGGCAATGAAGTTTCAAAATCACGGATTCCCTTCCCCACTAACTTCGGCATCAATGGTGGCGCAATAACTCAAAATGATCGCGTTCTTGTAAGCATTCCAACACTCAACAAAATCATGGAGTTTAACTTCAGCGGTCAGGCTACATGGGAATCAACAATAACAATGCCAGGAATCCCTACTAAACTTCCAAATGGAAATGTAGTGGCACCAAGTTTAAACGGATCAAAAATTGTTGAAATCCAAATGGATGGCAAGATAATATACGAAAGCGCACCAAACTCTTATCGCTCAATTAAAATAGGTAAAGCCCCATGACAAATAAATTCAGGAATGTTGAGCAACTTCAGTTTTTTCAAATACTAAGCACCCTTGCTTTAAGCTTTGGTATCTTCATCTATTGCTCTCTACCCCGCCCAATCCTTGCACTTGAAAATGAAGACTCCCTCGAAACCGATACGGTTTATTTGACCAAGGCGGGATTCTCTCTTGCACCTAACGATTTGGGAAACTGGCTTAACCGAAAATCAAAAGGTACATTCACCGAAACTGAAATCGTAAAAGCACTGGCAGATCTATCATCTCCCTCAAGAGAAATTCAAACTCAAGGAATAATGGCTTTGACTTCCATGGGGCCAACCGGAAGACCAGCATTAAGAAATCTGGAAAACTCTTCTGAAGGGGCAGTTAAAACACTCGCCAAAAACTGTTTAGATATGTTGGGTACACAATCCAGCAGAACCGAAATCGCAGTAATTCGAACCTTAGCCGCAAGTTCACCCGACTTAGCAATACGAGGCATACTTGAAGTATTCCCTGTCCTAGACGAAGAGGCAACATGGGACTTTGCTAGAAAAACCCTCTTCGAATTAACATGGAAGAAAGGGGCCCCAGACGCATTAATTATTGATGCGCTTTCATCGCCTTCAAAAACACAAAGAATTCTCGCATGGGAAATGCTGATTCCTGCTCAGAAACTTCTGCCAAAAGATCTGCTTCAAAAAAACATTAAAGATGAATCTCCTGAAGTGAGGTTTTTAATTGCTTCAACCCTGTCACGGAATCTGGATTCATTAGGCATCGAACTGCTGATTGAGTTACTCCCGATACTTCCTGAAAACAAAGCCCAAGAATCAGAAGATCTGCTTCTCGAAATTGCAGGAGATCTTTCACCACAAGAATTGATTAAGAATAAGGGAACCCCAAAGGGGAACGCCGGGGCCTGGAAAAAATGGTGGACAGAAATCAATGGCGAAAAATTACTGCCTGAATTTACTCTAAAAACACCCACCCCAGAAGATCAAAGAAAAATCAAAGACTTAATCAGGGAGTTGGGCGATGACAATTTCGAAACTCGCGAAAAGGCTTCGATGAAAATAAAGGCTCTAGGCGACCTCGTCGTCCCCTCGCTTAGATCACTGACCAATTCCATGGATGTTGAAATTAAAGGTAGGGCAAAAAGCCTTCTCGAAGAAATGGGCGAGTCTAAATCGAAACCCGTATCTCCATCCCTCGTAAGAATTCTCGCCTTAAAAAAAACCAAAGGTTTGTTGCCTGCGCTACTGGCATACTTTCCCGTCGCAGAATCGGATGAGCAATTCAACGAATTTCTCGAATCTGCAATCCTTTATGCCCGCCAACAATCGATGCCTGATGACGCAGTCTTAAAATCACTTAATGCTGAAAACCCAAGGGTTAAACTAGCTTCCGGAATTCTGCTTCTATCATTCGACGATGCAAACTCCAAAGAAGCAATCAAAACCATCCTTGCGGATAAAAATCCGTGGATTCGAAATCGCATGGCTCTGGCCCTGGCAAATCTTGCGGACAAAACGGCTATCCCGATTTTGATAAACACACTTGCAGATTTAAATCAGGAACAGTCCTCAGATACCGAAACTTTTCTATTCGAACTCGCAGGGGCAAACCTCCCCACCGATCTTCCCACTTCACCTTCGGACCGAAAGAAAACTAAGGATGCATGGCTCGCTTGGTGGTCTAAAAATGCTGATAAAACATCGTTAACCAAAAGCCTTCTGGGGAGCCTACAAGCTGTTTCCAAGGGCAACACCATACTTTCAAGCCTTGCCAACAATCAAGTTCTCGAATTGGATCGCAATGGAAAAGCCCGTTGGACAATAACAGGCCTTTCCGGCCCCATGGATGCACAAGCGCTTCCCAATGGCCGCATTTTAATCACAGAACATCACAACATGAAAATCACCGAGCGCAGCACTAAAGGCGAAATCCTTTGGACAAAAACCGTCACATCAAACCCTCTTAGTGCAACCCGGCTTCGCAGTGGCCTTACTTCTATCACTTGCAGAAATATGATTCTTGAAGTTGATCGATCTGGTAAAGAAATACTTAATTTACCAAGGCCTCAAAGCGACATCATGAGTGCTGAAAGGCTTAGAGATGGTTCTTACCTTGTTGCAACCAACCAAATGACTTTGTTAAAAATTGACCGCACAGGCAAAGAATCTAATATTGTCCGATTGCCTTTGGGAGTCGCAAGCCATGCTAATGATATTCTTCAAGATGGCACAGTAATCCTACCCTTAACCTGGCATAACAAACTCCAAGAAATTGATCCTTCAGGAAAAGTTGTTTTAGACATAACGGTCAATCAACCTACTGCTGCAGTAAGGTTACCGAATAAAAATATTCTCATCGCAACCCAAACTGTTCCCCCAAAACTGATCGAGTTTGACCGTACGGGGAAACAACTTTCAGAAAAACAGGCCCTTCACCCAGTGTTCAGGATTCGAACCAGATAAACAAACCAAGCCAGGAGGCTATTAAAATGCCGGTACGACAATTAGGGGCATTAATCTTGGCAGTGTTATTGCCCTTCGCCTTGGATAACACGACTGAGGATGAAAAAACACTTGCGGATGCAGGTTTAAAATCAGATGGGAATTCGTTGATTCAATTTTTAGCCCGCCGCTCTGAAGATAAATTTGACCCCATTCAGATCAAGGCACTCATTGCAAAATTAGGAGATGACAATTTTGAAACTCGCGAACAAACCTCTGCAACCTTGAATGCGATCGGAATCGCTGCCTTGCCTGACTTAAAAACAGCTTCTAAAAGTCCAGATGTCGAAATATCTCGAAGGGCAAAAGATTGCATCCAAAAAATTGAAGAAGGGTCGCGAAAATTCGTCGTCGCAGCATCAATCCGATTATTGGGCACAAAAAAACCTGAAGGCGCACTGCAAGCTTTAATAGGCTATTCACAGTTTTCAGAACTTGATCAAACCACCGAAGATTTAATCCACGCGATCACTGCTACAGGTTCAGAAAATGGGAACCCCTCGAAAATCATTCTTGATGCGATTCGTAGCGATAAATCTGTGGCCAAAACTCTCTGCGCAGAAGCATTGGCAAATATTAACCCGGATTTGTTTAAGAAAGAAGCACTCTCACTGCTTAAATCTGATGAACCACGAGTGCGTTATAAAGTCGCCCTAGCCTTTGCCAAATTAGGCGATAAAAGATCTATCGAGCCACTCGTCAACAGCATTAGTTCTATAAGCCAATGGGAAGCCTCCCTACTCGATCATTTGCTTAGAAAATTACTGCCTTCGAACCCGCCCCCTGTTGGACTTCCTCAGCCTGAACTGCAAAAAGAATGGGCAAAGCGAACTACGGATATTTCAAAAATGCCTGAAGCTCAGCTTGCCTTTAATGCCAAAAACATGGGAAAAACCCTCGTTGTTTTATTAGATGTAGGCAAGATAATTATGCTGAATTCTAGCAACAATATTCTTTGGAAAATCGACAACCTGCAATTCCCCCTCGATGCCCAAATTCTTCCTGATGAAAAAGTTCTGGTTGCAGAACATCAGGGAAATAAAGTTACAGAACGAAATAAAAAGGGAGAAATAATTTGGGAAAAGAAAATTGATGGCCCACTGGCAGTACAAAAACTTGAAGATGGATCCATTTTTATCGCCTCAAAATCCAACATCGTTTTTGTTGACCAAAAAGGCAAAGAAATATCGGAATTCACTCCACCCAACAATGAACCCATCATGAAGGCAAATATCGCTTCCAATGGCGATCTTTGCCTAGTCCTCAGCACACCACAAGGAAATGCAAAGTTTGTACGGTTTGATAAAAACAAAAAGCCTATCGCCACTTATGACATTGATGTTAGAACCTCAGGTGGAAAAGTGGATATTCTTCCCAACGGCAATTCCCTCATCACTGAAGTTTATGGAAACAGAGTTATTGAATTTAACAATGAAGGGAAAGAAGTATGGCAATTTGAATGCGAGCAACCCGTGGCCGCGGTACGATTGCCCAACGGAAACACTCTTATTACATCAATGACGCAAATGAAAGCACTAGAAATAGACCCGAAAGGCAAAGAAATCTGGTCCTACAAATCAAACACCAGAGTTACCCGAGCATTTAGACCATGAGTAAAATTTTTCTGCGATCCTTGCTGTTTTTGTTTCTTATCTGCAATGTTACACAAGGAGGATGGCCTGAAGATGAAGTGCATTATTGGGACGATATAATAATAAATAAATCAGGTATATCGACCAAACCCAAGGACATTCAAAACTGGCTACAATCCAGAATCCCAAATGTAACAAACGGAATAAAAGCTTCAAAATGGGTTATTGATCTTGGTAACGAAAGCTTTGAAGTTCGAGAGCAAGCCTCCAGAGAACTTCTAAAGCTTAACAATCTCGCAATATTTGAATTAAAAAAAGCGACTAAAAATAAGGACATCGAGGTTGCTAAAAGGGCCTCTGACTGCCTTGAACAAATATCTCCACACGAATCAATCGCTCTCAAAACAGCGATCATTCGATTATTGGGCAAGTCGAACTCTGAATTGGTTTTCGAATACTTCATCAAAATAGCAGATACCCCAGAACTTGACCTCCTTACATCAGAAGCATTGCTGGATGCTTTTAGTGTTACAATAAAAACAAATCCAACATTGGTACGAAAACTTGAGGATTTTGCGCAAACCAAGGATATCAAAAGCCGAATCCTTATTGCCCGGGCGCTTGCAATTGGGAATCCCAACGGGATTGCATTCAGAAAACTTTCAACTGATGACCAAGCAATCGTAAAAGCAAACGCACTCCTTGCACTTCTTCAAGAAAAAGACAAAAAAGCCATTGGGTTACTAATAACCTTATTACCTGAATTGAAAACAAACCAATTGATGCCGATTGCAGGGCTACTTAACGAATTGATTCAAGACCAAGCGTCCGAAAAGGAACTTGCGAAAGAAAAACCTTCTGCGGTAGAACTGCAAAAACTATTCGCTTCCGCATGGAGGAGCAAAAACACCTCAACTAATCTAAACACATATACTTTCAATCAATTACAACCTAAGCGAATCCTTGCATCACTTGCAGAACCCAACCTGAGTGGAAAAATTTGCTCCCTCAATCCAGATGGTTCCGTCAGCGAACTTTTTCGCAATAATACTTACGCTGACCTAGCTTGTGCGATCAATCATACACTGTTTTTTTTGATGGAACGATCTAGGGGTCATGTGATCATCAACAATCTTGGCGAAATTCACGAAAGAAGCGACCCTCTAATATCCACTTTTGGACTTGATACCGATGGCTTAGGGAAGAAGTTTATTCTGAATCGAAAAAATCTTTTAGTACTCGATTATACCAACAAAATTATAGAAAGTATTGAGGTCAATAATGATTGCCTGGCAGGCACCCGCTTAATCAATGGCGACTATGCAATTGTTTCCAAGGATAAATCTTTGCTAATTCTTGATGGAAAAAACCTTAAGAAGGAAAAAACAAAGATTTCATTAGGGGTGATTGAACCAACCCGCACTATTCTTGGGTATCAGATTCAAGGAACCCGGTCAGGTTCGATTTTAATGCCTGAATTTGGGGGTAAATCCATCAATGAATATGATCAGGCAGGCAAATTGATAAAGACCATTAATATAAACATTAATACCGGTGGTTTCGCGATTTATGGTGCAACTTTAGCAATGAATACCAATGGAAATTTCTTAATAGGCACCCGACTAGGGGAAACGGTGACAGAATTGAACATGGAAGGCAAAGAAATAAGAAACTGGGCCCTAAATTCTAAATTACACCGACTTTTTCAGCAATCTTTGCGTATTATTTGGCCAGACTAAGCATTTTATAACCAATGGGGGCTTGATTTCTTTCACGAAAATACCATACTTAGATTAGCTTCGCTGGAGTGGTGGAATTGGCAGACACACCATCTTGAGGGGGTGGCGCCCGTAAGGGCATGTGGGTTCAAGTCCCACCTTCAGCACTGTTATTTTAGTAAGCCTGTTTTTAAACCCCTCGCTTTTCACATTCATTTCGCTTATTGTTTTCATCATACAGTTTTTTGGTTTTTCTCTATTACTGGTTTTATCTCCATGCTTATTCATGCAATTAAATCCGTTATAGTTTCTTTGACCCTTGCATTGCTGACAACATCGACAGGCTTAGCTCAGGAAAACCGACAAGCCGATATTATTTATGGCAGAAAATACGGGCTTGCGCTTACCATGGATGTTTTCAAGCCAACAGTAAAATCGAATCGCGCCGCCATCGTGATGATAGTTAGCGGTGGATGGTTCTCTAGCCCTGAAGCAATTAACCCAAAATCGACCAATCCATTTACAAGCCGTGGCTATTATGTATTCGCGGTGGTACATGGCAGCCAACCAAAATTTACCATTCCTGAAGCAATTGAAGACCTTCATCGTGCTACCAAGTTCATAAGATCAAAGGCAAAAGAATTTGACATTGACCCAGAGAAAATTGGGATCTCAGGTGGATCTGCAGGCGGACATCTTTCATTAATGATGGGAGTTGCAGGCAAAAAGGGTGGCGAATTGAATTTAAAAGACCAAGTTCAAGGATTTGCAAGCGGGGCTAACGCTGTCGCCTGCTTTTTCCCACCTACAGACTTCCTCAACTGGGGTGAAGAAGGTAAAGAACAATTAGGCAGGGGCCCTCAGGCAATCCCAAACATAGTTGCACCATTTGATTTTGTAGTTTTCAACCAGCAAAAAAAACAGTTCGAACCTGTGGAAGACATCGTGGAAAGAAGAAAAATAGGCGCAGCTATTTCCCCTATTACTCACATCACCAAACAATCTGCGCCTTCTTTGATCATTCATGGCGACCAAGACAAACTAGTTTCTATTCAACAAGCTGAATCATTTGTAAAAAAAATGAAAGAGGCTGGCGCAATTGCGGAGTTGGACACTCGAAAAGGCGCAGGCCATGGCTGGGCTAATATGGACAAAGATCTTGAAAAATTTGCAGATTGGTTTGATCTGCACCTATTAAACGAAACGAAGTAATGACCTCTTAAAGCCATCACTTCGTTTTTCAAATACTCAATCTTGAATAATTGTTATCCTACAAATACCCCGCCTGTGAACAACGGGTCGTAGGCATAGAAATTATACAACTGGCCTTTTTGATACCTAAACACTTTAACTTCAGGGCCACCATTGGTGTAAGGCGCAGTTACAATTTCAGCTAGGCCATCGTTATCGATATCTGCCATTGCAACTGATAAGCCACCTGCAAAGTTAATATCGTAAGCAAAGAAGGTGTCAATCAAGCTAGTTCCAGAACCGTTGAACACCTTTACATGTGGCCCACCACCTGGTCCTGCTGCAACAACAATATCGCCTACAATATCGCCGTTGTAATCTCCCGCACCGACAAACACACCACGGTTGATGCCTGGATCAAAAGCGAAGAAGCTTGCAAGAACTACCTGCGTGCCCTGGGAAAGTTGGAAACCGCTAACTGCAAGAACATGGGGGCCACCACCAGGGCCTGCACCAACCACCACATCAGAATACCCATCGCCATTCACATCACCCGAAGCAACACTAATGCCGCCGGTAAAGGCTGGATTGTAGGCAAAGAAACTAGCAATGTTGGAATAATTTTGCCCGCTGAAGACCTGAACATGAGGGCCGCCACCTTGCCCAGCACCGGTGATGATATCTGCATAGCCATCGCCATTCACATCACCCACCGCAACGAATATGCCATCATTAAAGGCTGCATTATAAGCATAAAAGCTGTGAACAAGTTGCAAGCTAGTTCCATCATAAACATTGACCTGAGGGCCGCCGCCTGGGCCTGCCGCTACAACAACATCAGCAATTCCATCGCCGTTGACATCGCCGGAAGCTACGCGCACCCCGCCTCTAAAAGAGGGAGCAAAAGCAAAGAAGTTGGTCGTTTCTTGAGTTAAAAGATTATAGACATTGACTTGTGGGCCCCCACCGACATTCGTACCAGTAATTACCAAGTTGCTGGTTGCGGTAACCGCTTGATAAATCGTTGCAGTTGAGGAAGAAAAATACCTAGTGGTGGAACCATTTGGCGAGCCAAGATAGTTCGCTGTAATCGTATGACGACCACCTGTTAAAGTACTAGTCGAATAAGTTGCAACATTATTGACAACAGCAACAGGAGCACCCAAAGCAACACCATTATCTAGGAATTGCACCAATCCAATCGTGGACTCTGCGGGAATTATCGGATTAGTTACGCTTGCTGTAAAAGTAATAGTAGCAAGCCTATCTGCAGGATTTTTTGAAGAAACCAGTCCAAGGGTGGTTATAGCAGTTGTTAAAATCTGCTGATTAAATATTGGAGAAAATGCACTGCCATTTACATTGCTATCGCCAAGGTACAAAGCATCAATCGTATGAAAACCAGTTGTGCTTATGGAAGTAAGCAACGTCGCAGTAGTTGCACCTGTAGTTGGATCGGTGGCACTAATGGTTTGCAAAGGCTGAATGACGCCATCGATTCGGAAGAGAACCTGACCGGTCGCAGAACCACCTGCGTATTGAGGCGTTACAGTTGCAGTAACGGTCAAGGGCAGATCAGTACCATAAATCTGGCTATTCGTGGTAACAGCTATTGTGGAACTCGATTTGTTAACACTTTGGGCAATGATATTGGAATCGCTATCACCAAAAATACCTTGGCCAACAAACCTGGAAGTGATCACGTGGGGTGAACCATTGACGCTTAAGGTGGTAGTGGTAAAAGTTGCAATGCCATAGGTTAAAGATGGTGTAGCTGCCGCACCAACACCAGCACCACCAGTGATTGTTACTGTGGGTGTGCCAGTGTATCCCGCACCGCTATTTGTAACGGCAATTTCAGTTACAACGCCATTAACTACGGTAGCAATTGCGGTTGCACCAGTACCGCCACCACCTGTAATTGTTACTGTAGGCGTACTTGTGTACCCTGTACCGCCATTTGTCACTGTAATTATGTTTAAAACCCCAGCCACAGGAACTTGCCCGATAGAAACCCCTTGGTCGAAGTAAGTTACGGTACCACTAGTAACGGTTCCTGTTAACGCAGAGATGGTAGAGGTAAAGGTAACAGATTCCCCATACTGGGTAAGATTATCAACATCGCTCGATGTCAATATATTTGTGGTTAGTACACCAACACAAGTCAAAGTAACATCGTTGCCTGTTCCACCAATATAAGAAATCCGATATGAAACGCTATTTCCTGCGGTATCGAGAACCGTAACCAAAGAACCTTCCGCCTGACCATTAAAAGTGCCAACCACTGCGTCTGATCCATCATTGTTAATGATGGTATAACTGTTTCCGCGAGTAGTAGGGGCAAAATTCAAGTTAACACTAAGGACAGGCCCGCCTGACAAGTCAACTGTCCCATTAACAGCAAGTTGATCATAAGCTGTGCCTGCAACCGCACCTGATGTATTTAAGTCAAAGGAAAAGACACCGACAGAACTTTGAGCACTAATGCCAGAAGTAGTAAGGACAGCAACACTGGAAGTTTGGGTTCCAGGGGTTGCCGTACCGTTCTGGCCTGCAGTCATGTTTAAAACACCAATTGCACCATTACCTGTAAGGGTGCCGCTGGTGTTAACAAATACCGGTACATTATCTTGACCAAGTTGGTAAACAATTCCTGAACCAACCACAGTGCTTTTGTGAGTATTGCCGCTACCCGAAATAATCAAATCGCCTGCACCCGTTTTTTGCAATGTGGAAGAGCCGCCACTAATTTTACCTGAAAGAGTAAGAGTGTCTGTATCAACCCCAACATAAGCAACTTGGCTAGTTCCAGAAAGGTTAATGTTTCCTGCCCAAGTATTAATGCCGCTAATACTACGAAGTGCCCCTGCGCCTGAAACTCCTGCACCATCGAGATTCAAGGTTCGATTAGAAATGGATAGTTTTCCTGCAGCGCCACCATCTAATGCAAGGGTTGCGGAGTTGACAGGTACCGAAGTAGAAACAGTGATTTGGCTGCTACCAGAAGCACCTGCACCTAAGTTCCCAGGTGCTTGCACGATCAAAGTTCCTTCCTGAACCAAAACGGGAAGAGTTAAGCTATTTTGGGCATTAGAAAGAATAACTGTTCCTGCACCATTTTTAACCAACTGGTTGTTTGGTTGAGTTGAGGAAGTCTGAACCGTTACAGTCGGGGCAGTTGTATAGCCCGTACCGCCATTTGTTACCGTAATTGCGGTTACTACTCCATTAACTACAGTAGCAGTAGCTGTTGCACCAGTACCACCACCCCCAGTTATACTCACCGTAGGCACAGAGACATATCCACTGCCGCCTGATAATACTGGTATTGAAGTTAAAGTGCCATTTGAAATTACGGCCACACCCAGATTTACTGGGGTATTATTAGCTCCAGAAGATTGAGTAATTTGCCCACTAACAATAAGCTCGCTTCCAATTCCTACGCCAACAGACGCAGTCCCAGCAACCGAGATTGTACCACTCCAAGTATTTTGGCCAATGCTTTGCAAAGCACCAAAACCATTGAACCCAGTTCCTTGAATAGTCACATTATTTTTGATATCGAGTCCATAACCATCAACTTGAATTGACCCTGCTCCAGATAGTGCGGGAAGTGTTGGCGATAATTGCTGGGTAACATTAATGCTGGTCGCATTACCAAGCGCTCCATTATTATGAAGAATTAAATTCCCATTACTTACCAACCAACTTCCCTGAAAAGTCGAGGTGTTGTCATTATCTAAAATGAGGTCCATGGCCCCACGTTTTTCTAGCTGAACACCTGGGGCGGAAATTGTAATCGTGGGTGTGATTATAATAGGCGGGGGAGCAATAGTTATTGTGGGTGTAGCGCTATAACCAGTACCACCATTTGTCACTGTTATTGCGGTCACGACCCCATTTTTTAAAGTTACGGTGGCGGTAGCCCCAGTACCACTTGCATCGGTAATAGTAACCAATGGAGCAGTCAAATAACCGCTTGATCCAGACAACACTGGAATTGTAACAATTCTTCCAAGCGCAATAGTTGGTGTGCCAGCGGTTGCGCCGCTGTAACCACTTCCGCCATTAAGAACATTAATAACGTCTACTTTACCATTGAGTAATGTTGCAGTTGCAGTTGCGCCAGTACCATTTCCACCTGTAATAGTAACTGTTGGAGCAGTTAAATAACCGCTTGAACCATCCAACACCTCAATCGCGGTTATTTCCCCCCCAACAATTAAATTAGTTATAGCGGCAGTTGCAGCAGTCGGCAAAGTGCTGATTATTTGGCCGCTGATTTTTAATTCTGAATTTGGGGTGCCACCAATGCTGGCGTTTGTTTGAATATTAACATCGCCCTGCCATTGGACCTTATTAGGATTATTGTTTGGCGAAACAACCTGAAAAGCCCCAAGGCCTTGCAATCCTGTACTTGTGTTGGTAATAGGACTTTGATCAGGTCCATTATTGGAAATAGTATCCGGGTTTGCATTCTGTATTGTTAAATTATATTGATCGCTAAAAACTAGGTTCTGGCCTCCATTAACCTCGTCGCCCAAAGTAAGCGCACCAGCCAACTGCAGGTTTGTACCAACAAGGCTAACCGGCATTTCCCGCACAATAATATCTTTAGGATTACTAGAAGATGCCAAACCTAGGCCGGTCGTATTTTGAACATTCAAAAACCCATCAAAAACCACCACATCGCCACTAAAAGTATTAGGCTGAGTCAACTCAACCGTGCCTGTACCCCATTTTCGAAATCCTGCAGCCCCGCTGATAACACCATTTATTTCTGTATAACTTGCATAATCTTGCCCAATACTAGGGTCCCCAGTTGGATTTGCAATAGTGCTAGCTGCTAAATTAGCTGTTGCCGTTGCACCTGTAGTTGCACCACCGCCAGTAAAAGTTAATACTGGAGCACTCGTGTAACCATAACCCGATGACAAAACTGGAACAGATGTTATTACACCATTTACGAATGTAGGTGTACCAGCAACTGCCTGCCCAGGTGCCTGAATAGAAATTGTTGGTTGTGAAGTATAACCACTACCACCATTTGTTATGGTGATCGATGTCACAACTCCATTTGCCATATTAGCAATTGCTGCCGCACCAGTGCCACCACCGCCAGAAATGCTCACAATTGGCGCCGTTGTATAGCCACTACCCGTAGCAGAAATAGGAATTGAAATTATCCGACCACTAGCGATACCTGCAGAACCTGTCAATGCTTGACCGGGGGCTTGTATATTTACTGTCGGAGCTACAGTATAACCAGTGCCTGGATTAGTAATTGTAATTGCAGTAACAAAACCATTTGAAATGGTGGCCGTAGCAGTTGCGTTTTTGCCCGAGGTAGTTAAACCGCCACCTGAAATTGTAACAATTGGGGCAGTTGTATAACCACTTCCAGGCGTAGCAACGGGAATTGATGTAATGGTCCCAAGATTAATTGCAGCAGCTCCAGCAGTAGCTTGCCCAGGAGCCAACATTGTTACCGTGGGAGCTGAGGTGTAACCTGTTCCACCACTAGTAATAGTGATACTATTAATACTTCCACCAGTCAAACCATATGCATCACTTGTGGTTGCAGACTGAGTAATTAACGAAGAATTAGAATTTAAAGTAACAGTACCATCCCATTGATGAGGGGTAGCTAAAAGGCCATCGCGGCCATTAAGTTCCCCCATTGGAGTGCCAGCGGGAATTGTAAGCGTATTTCCAGCAGAACCTGATGCACCCGCAATAGTTGGAATATACCCATCACCGCCATAAAGAACCAAATTTCTATTTGCAATCGTAGTCGTATTAAATGTCTGAGTTTGGCCATTACCGTATCTATCAACACCTATTAACAACGTGCCGCCATAAACTTCCACATTCGAATTGGTCAGCGAACTACCCAAGCCAGAATTATCTGAAACAATCAAAAGACCCTGTTGAACCACGGTGGTGCCGGTGTATTGGTTGGAAGACTCCATTACCAAAATACCCAAGCCATCTTTTATAATCTTATTGTTATTCACATCATTTATTAAAGTGTAATTACCCGGAGTTGTTCCATTCTGAAGATCAGAATTCATAATCAGCCAAGTTCCTTCTTGGTTGACATTGATTAAAAATGCAGAACCTTGAGGGGCATTTGGATTACCCAAATTAATAGGCATGTAATTCCAGTTTGCACTTGTAGCACTTGGAGTAACAATGCTTTGGCCAGTCGCTCCAGTATAGTTTGCCAAAATACTTGTTTGAATATTCAATGGGACCGCAGGCGTGGTCGAAATGTTGGTAATGGGGTTTATAGGGTTAGCAGGATTTAAGCCACTAACCGCCAGGCCCGTAGCTGGATCAAACCAAGGTAAATTGCCATTTATTGCACCAGGGAAATATTGCGTTGTAGGGCCAGCAGAAATTGTAAACAAGGGTTGCAAACCAACATCATTTGTAGGACCAAATTGCGGGTTATCTCGCCCATAAATAAAATATCCCACACCATTCAAAACAATTGAGTCAACATATACTAAAGGATTAACTAAATTTGCACCAGTTACAGAATCACGAAGATAACCAGCCAGATTACCATTAGAATCTGGCGACAAATCGTTTACTACGCTTACAGTCACGCCTTGAACAGTTGCTGTTGTAGCCGTTGGCGAAAACACCAAGGTGTCCCCATTATTTGGCAAACTAAATTGCCCTTGATTTGCATTCCAATTCTGAGCCAAAGAAGTAGTACTGTCAGTAGCAACATTATAATTGACCATAAAAGAACTAAAGGTTGCCCCCTCTGGGGTAGAAAAACTGCCGTCCCACACTTTGGTGGCGCATTCAATTCGCTCTTCCAAGTTTTCAATATTAAGTTTTCGGGCAGTTATGCCCTTGTTCGATTTCTTTAAACCAAACATTCTCTTGATCGATTCCAACTTCCAATTGAACATGAGAGGCTCCTGCCTTTAAAATAACTTTAGACAATCCATCCGGTTTATCTATCGGCAGAATAGCCCTCACAACTTTTACAAGTTGTATTTTCGTGCATATCGTTTTAATCTTTACGAGTTGATTAATCGGCAAAGTTTACCAACCGAACCAAGGGTCCCCCATTTAACTAGACCCCCTATAATTAAATTTGCGTTTTGGATATTACCGTGGATTATCGATAATGAAAGTGCAAGGAATGGCTTTTTTTTGTTCGTTCACCCACCAAAGTCCAAATTCTGGAATCGTTTTGACATTACCGACTATTAAATGCAAAAGGTTGGTACCATCGATCATATCTAGGTCTTTTTTACTCATCTTGGGAAACGAAACCGGATGGGAATGATAAACCACCAGCATCTCTTCACCTTTTTGCCTTAACTCCTTTACCACATTCAACATACTTTCAGCAGAGGAAAGAAATTCAATCTCGCTTTTGAGTGAATTTTCGAGCTTATAGACCGTGGAAACAACTCCGATTTTTTCGGTTTCTCTGGTCTCAAACCGCCCGCCCAGCACCCCACAACACTCAAAGGGGAGCTCTTCGATGGCATGATTTAGCATTTCATTTAGAAAACCTTCTGTAACCAAAAGCTGAAAAGGGATTGACATACTTCCTACGGTCTCGAGAATAAAGGAGTAGCTTTCACAAGCGAAAATGCTATTTTACCCATTTTACCAATAAGACGAGAATCTTCATGGCAGGAACTAAGGGAAAACGCGACAGAGTTATTCTGGCATACTCTGGTGGTTTAGACACCTCTGTTATGGTTCATTGGATTCAGGAAAAGTACGACCTGGATGTTATAACCTTCACGGTCGACCTTGGCCAAGGTGAAGACATCGAAGCGATTAGGCAGAAGGCCCTTAAAACCGGCGCAGTCGAAGCCATCGCACTCGATGCTAAAAACCTCTTTGTTGATTGCTTCGTATGGCCCGCCTTGATGGCAGGCGCAATCTATGAAGGCAAGTACCCCCTTGCTACTGCTCTGGGTAGGCCGCTAATCGCAAAGCTTATGGTCGATGCAGCTAGGCAGCATAACGCCAAAGCTGTTGCCCATGGATGCACCGGTAAAGGAAACGACCAAGTCCGATTCGATATTACCTTCCAAACTCTTGCACCAGATTTAAAAATCATTGCTCCTGTACGCGAATGGAAAATGACCCGGGATGAAGAAATCGCTTTTGCGATCGAACGAAATATCCCCGTAAATATTTCAAAAGATAATCTTTTTAGTATCGATCAAAACATTTGGGGCCGAAGTTGTGAAGCAGGCGTGCTTGAAGATCCATGGATCGAACCGCCACCAGAAACTTTCGCCTGGACCAAAGATGTAGCCAATACCCCTAATGACCCCGCTTATGTGGTCATCGATTTTGATAAGGGTATCCCTGTTGGTCTTGATAACAAGAAAATGGATGGAGTTGAACTCATCAGCAAACTAAACAAGCTTGCAGGTGAGCATGGCGTAGGCCGTATCGATCATGTTGAAAATAGATTAGTGGGCATCAAATCTCGCGAACTCTACGAAGCCCCAGCAGGCGTGGTTCTTCATTTTGCACATCGCGAAATGGAATCGCTCACCATGAGCAAACAGGCACAGCGCTTTAAATCAATTGTGTCACAAGAATACGCGGACCTTATTTACAACGGGCAATGGTTTAGTGCGTTCCATCAAGATCTTGCACAATTCGTTGTCAGCAGCCAGCGTTTTGTTTCGGGCCAAGTTCGCATGAAACTATTTAAAGGTAGCGCAACCGTGGCAGGCCGTAAGAGCGAAAACAGCCTTTATAGCAAGAACCTTGCAACCTACGAAAAAGGTGATCAATTCGACCATGATGCAGCCAAGGGTTTCATTCGCCTATGGGGTCTCAGCCAACAAACCCAAGCACAGTTGCAACTGCTTAAGGGCGGAAAAGGCTTCGAGCTTCCAGGCATTCTCACTGATAAATCAAACAACAAGTAATCTTCGAAGGTTTTTTTCATGCCCTATGAATCGATGAATATTGATGAACTTGCAAAGTATCTCAAGCAGGATGCTCGAGATGTACATAAGCTTGCGAACAAAGGTACCATCCCAGGAAAAAAAGTCGGGGGCGAATGGCGCTTTCATCGCAATGAAATTAATTATTGGATCGAATCGAATCTTCACGAACATGAAAACGAAACCTTGCTTCACTTTGAAAGCCACGCACCCATCGAATGCGAACGCGGCTTGCTGGTCAGTAAGTTTCTTGGCGAAGCTTGTATTGCAAGCCCTTTAAAAGCAAGCACTAGGGCTTCGGTATTAAAAGAACTCGTAACCCTTGCTGAACAATCTTGGCAAATTTATGACCCCGCTGCCATCCACGCTGCATTGGTCGAAAGAGAAAGCATCGCCAGCACTGCGCTTGCAGGTGGCATTGCCATTCCTCACCCACACCACCCAATAAAAAACACCTTGGGCGAATCCATCATCTCCTTAGGAATTGTTCCCAATGGCATTCCATTTGGCGCACCCGATGGCAAACTTACAAGCATCTTTTTCCTTGTTTGCTGCATCGATGATAAAACCCATCTTCAGGTACTCGCCCGGCTTACCAGGCTATTCCGCAGAGAAGGTTTTTTAGATGCTTTGCGCGAAATGAACTCTCAGGCAGATATCTGGCATTTAGTTCGCCAGACTGAACTTTCACTCATGCTGCCCGCTTAAATTAACGCATGTCGGCTTGCAAACAGCGCACCCTTTTTCCTTCGTTTTCAAGAATTCTTTCAGCAGCAAGATAACCGGATCGCACTGCGCCTTCCATAGTTGCAGGCCACCCTGTTTGGGTATAATCCCCTGCTAGATAAAGGCCTTTGATCTGCGTAGTTTGCAAGGGCCTAAACTCATCCACACGATACGAAGATTCAAAAGTGGCCTGCTTCTCACTAACAACTCTGCCACGAATTAATTGAGCTTTTACAGCATCCGCAAAAAAGCCGGGTAGTTCCGCCATGACAGTTTTTAACACCGTATCATGTCCGCTCTTTAACAACTCTGCAGAAGAGCTGATTACCACTTGGTAGTAATATTCCCCTTGCTCGGTTTTTCCCCGCGAGAAAAGCCACTGGCCAATCGAATCCAAAAGCACAACATGTGGAAGGTCAGTAATCGGCTGATCAAACCACAAATGCACGCTTGTAATAGGCGAAGTTCTCAACCCTTGCAACATACCTATAGCAGTGTCTAAATGGGCTATTGGGCCAAGTAAATCTGCGACCCGCTGAAAAGGCACAGCAAGCACAATATTGCCTGCGTTAATCACCTCAGAGTTATCTAAAAGGACTTCCCAGGAAGAATCACTTTTCAGCCCAACCTTTTTAACGGCATTACCAAGGCGAATTTCAACACCTGTTTTCTCAAGCCATGTAATCACCTCTTCACCATAAAGTCTGGAAAGAGGCACCACAGGTAATCCAAGCTGATAAGCTTCGGAGTTTTTCCAAAACACATCGACAAAGACTTTGCGGGCGTAATGCAATCCGACTTTTTCCATGGGCGTATTTAACGCACTTATTAACACCGGAGCCCAGAAACGCTCAATGCAACGCTGCGACTGAAAATGATTTGCTAACCATTCCAAAAAAGGCGCGTCTTCTTCTTCCTTCGTTAACCTTAATAACGCCATCCCTAAACTTAATCTGATTTTTTCATTCCAACTGAGAAAATGGGCATCTAAAAAGCTCTTGGCAAAATGCAATGGCGCAGGCAATTTAGCACCCTTGAAAAGACTGGTTTTGCCATCGGGGGTCCGCCAAAACATGCTTGGCTCATCTTTTATGTAATGACCTATGCCAATTTCTTCACAAAAATACTGCAAGTTTGTACAGCACTTCATGCTCACGTGTTGGCAATTATCAATTAGGTCGCCACTGGCGGAATCCACAAAAGATGTAGCTCTACCCCCTATTTTCCCCTTAGATTCAATTAAAACAACCTTTTGCCCATGGCTTGACAAGGCGCCCGCGGCTGCCAAACCTGCCAATCCGCCACCAATTACTACAGTAATTGCTTTTTTCATACCTAACTTTATGTCCATTAATCCATAAACTCATCTTGCCGAGATTGAATGCAGAACTTATCTTTTATTATAGGTAATGCAAGATAATGTCTTGGTACCATATTTCCCGATAGCTCAATGGTAGAGCGCCTCGCTGTTAACGAGGATGTTCAAGGTTCGAGTCCTTGTCGGGAAGCTACAATTGTCACTGTTTTCAGACTTAAAGCCATATACTGCTTGCAGATATGGCTTTTTTTCATTGAGTTGGCAACTTTGCATGTTTGCATGAAATGTCACTAAATCAGGCGAAAAGTTGACATTTTCGTTGCCATTTTTGGTCGCAATTTCGTTGGCAATCTTAGAATCACTTTTTCCTGCAGCTACCGCAATATGCTCTGGCGTAATCATTCGATAGTACTTGTCTGCCACATTTGGAGTGTTTCCCAACCACTTACAAACAAAATATTGCTGATATTTATCTAACAAATCTGTTATCAAACTTGCCCGTAAATTTACAAACAACTTAGCCCATAAAGAAATTCCTAGTTTTTTGAACCACCGCCTAACATTCATGGATATGTTTTTACCTTTCCTCTGTTTTGCAAAAATTGGGTCGCTACTACGATAAGCACTTTCAATTGATAATCAGGACAATTTTCAAAAAAGTATGAAGCGACTTCCTTGGCAACATAAACTTTCCTGCTCGGATCTGAATTCCCTGCGGATCGGATCTTCCTAAATAGATTCCTGCTAATGATCTCCATGTCCTTGAACTCTTCAAAAAACTGACGAATCAATTTTACATATTTCCCAAGAGTACAAACACTGTATTTCTTATTTGGTTTGAACTCATAATTTGAAATAGAGTCATACCAGCTCTTTGCATCAAGTTCAGTTATGTCCCTGATATCCGTGCTGGGTGAAATAAATCTAAACAATGCTTGAATAGTATATTTCCATTTATCAATCGTTTGGGCATGCTTGCCATTCTTAATCCCATCTTCAATATATTTTTGCAGGTATTTTTTTAATGGGAATTTCGACTGAATCTCGTTGCCTATTCTTGGCGAAATCAAAACTATTTTAGCTAAATTAGAATGAAGATCATTGACACCATATGCATTCGAACCTTTATCAATCTTTTGAATCCAAAGGCTTGTATGTTGGTCTAGAGCAACTTCCTTCTCCAATGCATCCCTAATGGCTTTTACATATGGTTTAAAAAGCGATCAATTTCGATTTTGCGGCATTTCGGAATGATTCCCGCACTTGACGATCCTCAAGCTCGATCTGTTCAGGAGGCGACATTTTGGAAAGTCTAGGCAATGGCTGTGGGACTGCTTGCTTGCGGACCATGGCGAGCGTTCGAGCAAGATCACTGCCCGGAACACGTTCAAGAGTAGCCCAGTACTTGTCCTGTAGACAGGGAATGAGGAGCGGATCACGAGTTATCATCTCGAGTTGAAAACGCACTTTGGGGTTGGCCTGACGTATCGTCTTCACGATAAGGGGAAGATCAAGGGAACCTTGGCCGAGTGGAACCTCGGCCATGCGAAAGCCTTCGGGAGCCTCTTCAAAAGCGATATCTTTCAGATGAACCGTGCGAGTGTAGGCGGCCAACGCGGTGACTGTTGCAATAGGGTCTTCGAGTAGAGCCAGGTTGTTACCGGTGTCCAGGCAGATGCCGACCCATTCGCTCGAAATGGTCTTAATGAGCTGTATCAACTCATCGATCCTCAAATCTTTATGGTTCTCGACTGCGAGTTGAACTTTGTACCGAGCTGCGATTGGCTCCGCCTCTTTGAGTGTAGTTGTAGCCTGTTTCGCAAAAGCCGGGTAATCCTCCGCTCTTTGAAAAACTTCATAACGGCGACCGCCCAGCATCACCATACGCATTACGATAGCACCGCAGGCCTGAGCAGTCTTCAGTTCCGAGTCGAATCGCTCGCGGTCTATTGCGGTATCTTTTGGCGGAGCGACGATCCCCTCGATAGCCATCTCTCGCTTCTCGGCCAGTCGTCGAATCGCAAGGCAGTCCTTCTCATCACATATACCGAGCGCAAGTTGTACCGCATTCGCCCCTCTTTCATGGGCGAATGACAAGAAGTTCGCCGGTCGTGCGAACTCTTTCCTAGCGTCCCTTCTTGCTCGAAAGCCGTAGGAGTACAACAGTAAGCCTAGGTTACTCCTCGGTACCGGCTCGTCAGCATGAATGGCAATGGAAGTGCCGCCGATACCCGCCACACTGCTTGCTAGGAATGTTCGTCGATTCATGCGTATTCACCCAGTTGTCGTTTCGATCCCAAGGGCACGTAGTTCATGATCCCACGGAGCCCGATACGGACGCAACAACATTTTCACAGCATTGGGATCATTAGGAATTGTTTGCTTTGTGCTGTCCCATCGCAGGGATCGCCCCAGACGGAGCGAAAGATTCGCTAGATGACAGGCGGACGCCGTACGCTGGGCGCTGACCAGATCACTGATCGGGGTCTTCCGAGTGCGGATGCAATCAAGAAAATTTGCGGCATGTTCCCGGTACTGAGACGCCGAG
>Ga0208482_1000011_pt1 | contig 60541 bp, 64 predicted proteins | sample LakMenEpi26Sep10_FD_150737 | JGI IMG/M metagenome (GOLD analysis project Ga0208482, IMG submission 150737) | Freshwater microbial communities from Lake Mendota, WI - 26SEP2010 deep hole epilimnion (SPAdes) | ecosystem: Environmental > Aquatic > Freshwater > Lake > Epilimnion/Euphotic zone ... | reverse complement strand
AGGGCCGCGTCGACACCCTCGAGGGCAAGGTGAAGACCCTGGAGGCCCAGCAGTTCTCCACCACCACCAAGCTGCGCGGTGAAGCCAGTTTCATCATCGGCGGTACCCCTGACTTCAACAGCCCGCTCCGCCTCAGCGACGGCAGCCGGCCGGCCCGCCCCGACCAGACCACCTTCAACTACGACTCCCGCCTCAGCTTCGACACCAGCTTCACCGGCAAGGACCTGCTGCGCACCCGTCTGCGTGCCGGCAACTTCACGGGCGTTCCCTTCAACGGCAGCTCTCAGATCTTCCAGCTCGACAAGGCCACCGGCACGGGCGGCTCGGTGAACATCGACCGCTTGTTCTACCAGTTCCCGGTAGGCAAGGGCGTCCGAGTGAGCGTGGGTCCCCTGATCCGCAACACCGAGATGCTCTCCTTCATCCCGAGTGCCTACAAGTCGGACATCCTCGACTTCTTTGGCCTGGCCGGTGCCACCGGCACCTACAACAAGGCCACCGGTGCCGGTGTGGGCCTGAGCTGGCGGCAGCAGGTAGAGAAGGGCAATCCCTTCATCACCTTTGATGTGAACTATGTGGCCAACAGCGGCTTCAATGATTCCACCATCGGTGCCTTCAGCTCCGACAGCGGCATCAACGCCCTGGCCCAGCTGGGTATCCGCGGCAGCAGCTGGGGCGCCGCCGTGGCCTACCGCTATGGCACGCAGGGTTCCTCGATCCGTACGCCCAACTTCAGCCCCGCCACCCTGGGTGACGGTGAGAGTAGCAGCAGCGTGTCCCTCGCTGGCTACTGGTCACCGATCGATGCCAGCTGGGCGCCCTCGATCAGCGCCGGCTACGGCTACAACGGCGGCTCCGGTGGCTTCAGCGATTCCCAGTCGTGGATGGTGGGCCTGCAGTGGAGTGATGTGTTCTACGAGGGCAACGCCGCCGGCGTGGCCTTCGGCATGCCGCCGTTCAACAACGGCAATGACTCTGAAACCTGGATGCTGGAGGTCTTCTACAAGTACCAGGTCAGCGACAACGTCTCCATCACCCCGGCCTTCTTCTACGCCAGCGACTACCGCAACAACAACGGTTTCGACACCTGGGGCGGCGTGATCCAGACCACCTTCCGGTTCTGATCCTGATCCGCGTTCACCCCTCACACACCCCTCTTCCCAGGGACCGGCAGCTGCCGCTCCCTGGCTTCATTTCCACTCAACATCATGCAATTTCTCTTGAAGAACAGGGCTTTTCGCCTGGGCATGGCTGCAGTTGGGGGCCTCGGCCTGCTGGGAACCTTCACTGTCGCCACCCAGGCCCAGAACCGCAGCCAGGTGGTCAATGTCTACTCCGGTCGTCATTACAACACCGACAAGGAGCTCTACGCCCAGTTCACCCGCCAGACGGGTATCCGGGTGAATCTCATCGAAGGCAAAGACGATGAGATGATTGAACGCCTGCGTCGCGAAGGTGCCAACAGCCCCGCCGACGTGCTGGTGACAGTGGATGCCGCCCGCCTCGTGCGAGCCCAGGAGCTGAATCTGTTCCGCCCGATCAATTCTCCCGTTCTCAACCGGGACATCCCCGCCAATCTGCGCGACCCCGGAGGCCGCTGGTACGCCCTCACCCGCCGGGTCCGGCCGGTGATGGTGAACCCAGCCCAGGTGAATCCCAAGCTGATCCGTACCTATGGCGACCTCACCCGCAAGGAACTGAAGGGCAAGCTCTGCATGCGCGACCGCTCCAGTGTTTACAGCCAGTCGCTCACGGCTGATGTGCTGCAGCGGGCCGGCAAAGCCACCACCGAACGCTGGCTCAAGGGCATGGTGGCCAACGTGAAACAGCCGTTCTTCACCTCCGACACCACCATGGTGAGAGCGGTTGGCCAGGGTGAATGCGGTGCTGCTGTGGCCAACACCTATTACCTGGCGCGCCTGCTCAGAGGCAACAATCCCGCTGACGTGGAGGCCGCCAGCAAGGTACGGGTGGTGTGGGTCAATCCGACCCACGTGAATGTCACTGGCGGTGGTGTGACCCGCAATGCCGGCAATCCGGAAGGAGGCCGCAAGCTGCTGGAGTTTCTGTCGTCTCCCACGGCGGCCGAAGGATACGCCGGGGGAAACAACGAGTACCCGGTGCGGGGCTGGGGCAACAACCCAACGCTGACCAAGATGGGCACCTTCACGGCCTCGCCTGTGACGATCCAGCAACTCGGCCAGCGCAACCGCGAAGCCGTGCAGCTGATGGAACAGGCTGGCTGGAAGTAAACCGGCGCCCACAAAGCAGCTGCGATGGAGACATCGGCCCATCCTCCAAGGACCATCGCAGCCGTGTCCCCGGCGGTCGGCCGCGGCCGCTGGGGCCTCAGTGCCGCAGCCTGCGTCATCGGGGTTCTCGCCCTGCTGCCCCTGCTGTCCCTGTTCTGGGACGCCGTGTTCGCGGAGCAGCCCAGCCCGCTGGGACTGGGCTACAGCGGAGCCGAGCAGATCCAGGGCACCCTGCTGCTGGTGCTGGGCGAGGGGATTCTGGGAGCCGTGCTGGGCACAGCCATCGGCTGGGTCACCGCCTCCTGCCGCTTCCCCGGCCGCCGCTTGCTGCGCAGGGCCCAGTTGGTGCCCATGGCCTTTCCCGCCTATCTGCTGGCAGCGAGCCTGATCGACTGGGGCAGCTACCAGGGCCTGCGCATTCATGGCCTGGGCTGGGCGGTGCTGCTGCTCACCCTGGCGAACTACAGCTATGTGTTCCTGCTGAGCACGGAGAGCTTCTCAGCCAGCGGCCATCGCCTGCTGGATGCCAGCCGCAGCCTGGGCGTGGGCCCATGGGCTGGCTTTTTCCGCATCTGTCTGCCGATTGCCCTGCCATCGATCGGCGCCGGAATCACCTTGAGCGGCATGGAGGTGGTGAACGAGCTGGGGGCGGTTCGCCTGCTCGGCGTGCCCAGCCTCTCAGCGGGCATTCTCGACCGCTGGCAGGTGGAGGGCGATCCCAAGGGAGCGGCCCTGCTCTCCCTGGTGGCCCTGGCGATCGTGGCGGTGCTGATCGCTGCGGAGCGGTTGCTGCGCCGGCGCAGTCGACGCTGGAACCTGGAGTCGCCCAGCAGGGTGGAGCGGGCCTGGGTGTTGCGGGGGTGGCGCGCCCTGCTGGCCCAGATGCTCTGCCTGCTGCCGCCCCTGGCCGCGGTCACGATCCCGGCGCTCTGGATCCAACAGGGCTGGCCGAATCTGCAGGCTGAACCGCTCGCCGAGCTGGTGCAACTGGCCGGTCGGAGCGTCTCCCTGGCGCTGGCAGCCACGCTGATCACAGCCGGGGCCGCCCTGCTTCTGGCCATCTGCGTGCGCTGGCGGCCCGCAGCCCCGGTGCGCCTGCTCAGCTGGGTCGCCGGCCTGGGTTATGCCATTCCCGGCAGCGTGCTGGCCCTCGGCCTGATCGTGTTCGGCGGTCCCCTGGGAATCAGCCCCCTGCTGCTGCTGCTCTGGGGGTACGGCGACCGCTTTCTCACCGTGAGCAAGCAGGGGCTCGACGCAGCCCTGGAGCGCATCCCGCCCAGCATGGATGAAACGGCCACCAGCCTGGGCTGGAGTTGGCTGGGGGTGCTGCGTCGGGTGCACCTGCCCCTGCTGCGCGGTCCGCTGCTGGTGGGCGGGCTGCTGGTGTTTGTGGACGTAGTGAAGGAACTGCCGATCACCCTGGCCCTGCGGCCCTTCGACTTCGACACCCTGGCGGTGCGCGTGTTCCAGTACGCCAGCGACGAGCGGGTGGGAGCGGCGATCGGTCCCGCCGTGCTGATCATGCTGTTCGGGCTGGCGGCCTCCCTGGCCCTGGTGCCCAGCCTGGAACGGCACGACTGACCTGGACGTGACGGCCTGGTCAGGCCTGGGTCACTCGCGGCCGCAGCGGCATTTGCCGCCCTTCCACTTGGAACACTTCTGCTGCTTGCAGCCCTTCTTCTTGGCCATCTGCAGGGGGGAGCGCTGAGGCACTGCCCCCTCCGGGAGCTGGGATCCAACCGGCTTGCTCATCTCGGCTTGCTCCTCCGGACCTGCCGCGTTCGTCCCCACCAGCTTATTGCAATCGATTCTCCTTTGCGCAGCCAATGGCGGGACGGATCTCCCCCGGGGAACCATTCACGTTGGATCATGTCTTTCGCTTTCTCACAAATGGCTGCCCAGGGCCGCTCTCGGGGGGGCGATTTGTAGCCAAGTGCAACAGAGCGGCAGCCAAGGGGTCCGCCCACTCACACGATGAAAGAGCTTCCCTTGCGCATCAGGGATCGTTCCTTCATGCAATTCAGAAATCCAACGGTGCACCGAATCGGCCTGCTCGCACGCACCGCAACCGTGATCAGTGCCGCCCTGCTGGCGGGGCTCTCCGCCGGGCAGGCCCAGGCCCGCGGCCAGGCCCTCTACACCCTGGAAACCAGCTGCTCGATCAAAGGCGGACCGGCCCAACCCTGCGTGGTTGAGGCTGTCGACGAAGGCGACGCCACGATCTACACCCACCGGATCGGCAAACAGGTGCAGAAGATCCGCATTTCGGACGCACCGGTAAGCATGAGCCTCTGGGATCCCACCAGCAAATCCTGGGTGGTGCTCAAGTCGGCCGGAGCCCGCTTCTCCACGAACACCATCTGCTTCAACGGCAGGGATCTCTGCGTGGTGAATCCCAACTACCTCAACAGCGTCCGCGAGGAAAAAACGGAGGCGCTGGCCGGTCGCGACCTGGTGGGCGTGAAATTCAGCCCTGACGGCCGGGTGAGTCTCACCTGCTACGACGAGGCCTGCGAGGGGGTGCAGTGATGGGCCAGCCCACAACAGCGCGCTGGCGCAGGGTCTTCGGGGCCGTGCTGGCCGGTCTGCTGACCCTCCCCGCCCTGCCGGCGGATGCGGCCCAGCAACTGCTGGAGCCACCTGGATCCCAGGCCGGGGCCCAGGAACTGATCGCCAAGGGCGGCCGAGGTGGCGGCGGTGGTCGCGCTAGCGGCAGCCGTGGTGGTGGCGGTGGCAGCCGTTCGCGGGCCTCCAAGGGGGCCAGCGGCTTCAAGAGCTCCGGCTCCAGCCTCAACCGCGGCTCGACCAAACCCAGCGGCGGCTGGACCAGCAAGGCCAATCAGAAGGGCGGTCCCTCCCTCGACAAGCGCAAGGGATCCGACAGCCGCCAGGCCTCCAAGGGTGATGGCCGGCGGGACGACCGTTCCGGCAACCGCGACAACCGCCAGGACGACCGCTCCGGCAACCGGGACAATCGACAGGATGACCGCGCCAAGAACCGCGATGACCGGCGGGATGACAACCGCAAGGATCGCGACAAGCGGCAGGACGACCGCTGGGATCGGCGCGACGACCGCTGGGATGACCGCGCCAAGCACTGGGATCGCTGGGATAACTATCCCGGCTGGGCCCGGCCCGGCTGGGGTTACGCCCGGCCGTGGAACTACGGCTGGTATGGCGGCTGGGCCACACCCGGCTGGGGCTGGTGGGGCGCCAGCGCGGCGGCCTGGGGGGTGACCAGCCTGGCCACCGCAGCGATCATCAACGCCGCTGTGGACGATGCAGTGGAGAGCCACACCACCACAATCGTGGTGCCGAACACGGATTACCGCCTGCTGTACGGCAGTGTGGAGCCCGTGAACGACCAGACGGTGAGCTTCTCGATCGAATCCGGCGATCGGGAGGTGGCCCTCAATGCCGACTGCAAGCGCGGCACCCTCGATGGGCGCAATCCCAGCACGTCCCAGGAGGCGGAGCTGCTCAACACGGCCTGCCAGGTGGCCTTCGGCGACGTCTGAAACCTGCGTCAGCTGAAGGCGAACGCTGTGCCGCACAACACCAACCGCCGCGCAACGCGGCGGTTTTTTGATGCCCACCACTCCCTTCAAGCAACGGCAAGGACTGACCACCCCCCACCTGGATCCGTGTCAGCGAACAGACACGGAGCAAATCGCATTCGGCACAGGCGTGCGCCCCAGGTCAATTCATCGTTGGAGCCGTTCGTAAGGTCTGGCAACCCTCGCCCATTCGATGGTTCAGGTTCGATATCACCAGCTGGTTGGAATTCTGGGCAGCGCCGTTGTGCTTGCCTCCTGTCCCCAGGTCATGGCCGACCAGCAGGAGCAGCTGCGTGCAGAACCGGTGATTGCGGAACCGGACCTACCTGCCCAGACCCGTGAGGCAACCGCCCAGGACTCTGGCGCCACCGAGGCACTGGCCGAACAGGCCCAGAACCCGATCGCCAACCTGATCAGTGTTCCCTTTCAGAACAACACCACCCTGGGGATGGGACCCAAGGAAGACCAGACCCTGAATGTGCTGAACATTCAACCGGTGGTGCCCTTCCGCCTGAACGAGGACCTGACCCTGGTCACGCGCACGATCTTGCCGGTGCTGAGCCAGCCCGCAGCGGTGGGAGGCAACAACAACGGCATCGGCGACCTGAACCCGACGTTCTTCCTGGTGCCCAAGCTGCCGGGCCGCTGGACCGTGGGCTTCGGCCCCACCCTGGTGTTGCCCACTGCCAGCCGGGACGAACTGGGCAGCGGCCAGTGGGGCATGGGGCCGGCGGCGGTGGCGGTTTACACGAGGGGGCCTTGGGTGGCGGGCGGCCTGGTCAACCAGATCTGGTCGGTGGCGGGGGATTCGGATCGCCGTTCGGTGAACCAGTTCCTGCTGCAGCCCTTCGTGAACTTCAACCTGCCCAACGGCTGGTATCTGGTGAGCTCCCCGATCATCACCGCCAACTGGCAGGCCAGCTCTGATCGCTGGTTGGTCCCGATCGGCGGGGGCTTCGGCCGGGTGTTCCGGGTGGGCAGCCAGCCCGTGAACGCATCCCTGCAGGCCTACGCCAATGTGGCGAAACCCGACCTGTTCGGCGATGTGACGATCCGGGCCCAGATCCAGCTGCTCTTTCCCAGCCGGTAAGTCCTTCCAGCTCGCCTGATCCGTCCTGCCAACCAATCCAATCAATCCCATGGCATCAGCTCCCACCACGCCGATTCGTCGCTCCGCCATCCCCCTGCTGCTGGGGCTGGCCAGCCTGCTGCTGCCGCCGCTCGCCCAGGCCGATCCGTCAGAGGACACGGCAACGCCCGCGCTGGTGAGCGAGACCACCAGCGCACCCGCGGAGGAAACCCCGGTCGAAGCAGAGCAGACGCAGGGGGCCGACAGCAATCCCTGGCGAGGCACCGTGGAGCTCTATGGCTTCGCGCCCCTGCGGGTGACGGGAACCACCACCATCCGCGGCTTTGAGGCCGACACGGACCTCGATCTCGGCGACATTCTCTCCAGCCTGCAGTGGGCCACGGCACTACGGGGCAGCGTGGAGCACGACCGCTGGGGTTTGCTCACCGATCTGAGCTATGTGCGCCTGGGTGCCGACGCGGCCCGCACCACACCGGCAGGGCGCTTCACCGGCAAGGCCAGCGTGTCTAACACCCTGGGCATGTACGACCTGGCGGTGCGCTACCGGTTCGGCGACCCTGAGGCCGCCGTGGCAGAGCCTGGTCAGTTCAGCATCATTCCCTACGTCGGCGTGCGGGCAATCGACACCCAGCTGGATGTCGATGCCCAGATCCGCGGCAATGGCCCACAGGGTCTGGTGTTTGAACGCCAGGGCAACTTCGGACGCACCTGGGCCCAACCCCTGCTCGGCCTGCAGGCCAGTGTGTTCGTGGCACCCAGGCTGCGTGTGTTCGCCCGCGGCGACATCGGCGGCTTCGGCCTCAGCGGTGAGAAGGACCTCTCTGGCAACGCCCAGGTGGGCCTGGGCTACGCGGTGGGCAACAACACCGACATCAACCTCTCCTGGCGCTTTCTGGGCTTGCGCTACGAGAACGACCGCACGCCATCCAGTGGCTTCAGCAGTTATCAGAATGGCATTGAACTGGGGCTGAAGTTCTTCTTCTGATCGTGGGGCTGCCTGCCGTCCCGAAGGCCGAAGGGAAAAGCTCTCAGCGCAGACCGCATTGCGACAGAGGCGGGCAACCGTTACATCCAGTGATTTCAATAGACAATCAGCTCCTAATCACTTAGCATTCGTTGAGGGATTGCCCGCCAATCCCCTCGCCCCATCGCGGGCCAATCGAATCTGGCCAATTCCAATCGCCTCGATGATCATCGGGCGCAGCACATCACATTTCACGCCACTACCCCTCCCTAACACCACCACCCAACAACCATCTCCGCGCCATGACCCGATCCCGTTCTTCCCTGCTGTCCGACTTCAAGGACTTCATCAACAAAGGCAATGTGGTTGACCTCGCTGTGGCGGTGGTGATCGGCGCTGCCTTCGGCAAGGTGGTGGATGCCGTGGTGAGCCTGGTGATTGGCAACCTCCTTGAGCCCGCCCTCAAGGCAGCCAATGTGGCCTCGATCGCCGCCTGGCCAGCCGGCAGCGTGATCGTGGCCCTGATCAACTTCCTGGTGATTGCCTTCGTTGTGTTCCTGATCGTTCGGGCGATCGAAGCGATGCGCCGCAGCGAAGAGGCCATCGCCCCCCCCGATCCCCAGGCCCAGCTCGCCTCAGCAGCCACCCGACTGGCCGAGGCCCTCGACCGCCGTCAGCTCTGACCCACCACGCAGCGAGCCCTTGGGGCTGGTGGAGGGATCGATGCCCTTGGCCATCCGCGCCGCGGGCTGATAGCGCCGGCAATAACTGGGGGCTCAGAAAAAGGCGCCCCCTTTCACCACGTTGCGCGGCCCATCACCATGCTGGGAGCTGGCGTCGATGCTCCAGGCACAGCAGAGCAGCCTGTTCGTGGGGCCGTACAACGTGTCGGTCCACTCCCGCCCATTGCCGATCATGTCCGCCAGGCCAAAGCCGTTGGCCGGATAGCTGCACAGCGGCGAGGGCATGCCGGCCCAGCTGGCTTGCAACAACCAACTGCAAAACCCAGTCAGGAAGATGCTGGCACTGGAGGCTTCGATCAGCCGAAATCTGAATCAACTTTGATCTGAATCAACTGTGACCTTGTAGCAGCTGTGACCTTGTAGCAGCTGTGATCCAAATCAGTGCCCCTCCGATAGGCCAATCCCCTGGCCATCGGTTCTGTCCGGGCTTCAGTAGGTGGTCGCTCACGTACGTTGATCAGCGTTGTCAACAGCAGCGAGCAGCACCATGCAAGCACCCCTGATCCTGAAGGCGCTGGAGATCATCATCTTCATCCTGATGTTAGGCCTGGGGGTGAATCAATCCCTGGCGGATCTCCGAGCCCTGTGGCGCAACCCGGGCCTGATGCTGCGCTCGTTGCTGGCCGTGACCGTGCTGTTCCCGCTGGCCACCGGGCTGCTGCTGAAGCTGATGCCCAGCGTTCCTCCCGGAGTGGCGGCGGGGCTGGCGATCCTGGCCGCCTGCCCGGGGGCGCCGGTCACCTACAAGCGCTCCGCCATGGCGGGCGGGGATCCTGCCTACACGAGCAGCCTGCACATCACCATGGCCATCCTCACGCTGCTGATCACCCCCGCCACGCTGGCCCTGTTCAACGCCGTGTTCCAGCTGGAGCTGGAGGTCAGTGCCCCCCTCGCTGAGGTGGCCCGACAGGTGGCAGCGGTGCAGTTCCTGCCGATCGGATTGGGCCTGCTGCTGCAACAGGCGGCCCCCCGGGCAACCCAGAGGCTTCGCCAGCCTCTCCGGCGCCTGGCGGATGGGGCCTTTCTGGCCCTCGCAGCCATGCTGCTGTTTCCCGTAGTGCTCTGGGCGATCGTGCAGTTGGTCTGGCCGATCGGGGGATGGGCCATCGCGTTGATGGCGCTGCTGGTGGTCGCGGGACTGGGGCTGGGGGTGCTCTTGGCTCGGCAACAGCCACCCGGCATGCAGTCATCCCTGGCCGTCGCCACCATTGCCCGCAATCTCGGCCTGGCCTTGCTGATCGCCCAGCTGGGCGGAGCGCCAGAGCGGATCAGCCCCACCATCCTGGGCTATGCGCTGGTGAGTCTGCTGCTCGCCGCGCCCTTTTCGATCTGGAGCAAGCGGCGCTCCGCTCCTGCGGCCGGCTGAGCGTGGCAGGTCCGGCCCATCAAAAAAGCCCGCCGAAGCGGGCCCGGTGGTGGTGCCCACCGACGCGACGGCAGGCAGGATGGCTGGATCAGGAGGCGCCGCCGGTGGCCTGTTCCAGTTTCTCCATCACCCGCTCCAGGGAGAAGCTGGCTGCCTTCTGGCGTGGCGGGAACTCCACGAAGGTCTTGAGGAAGTCGCCCACGTAGGTCTGAGCCGGCACAAGCATGAACACGTGATCAAACATCCAATCCCAGTAGGTGTTGGAGGTGATGTCGGCCCGCTCATAGGGGTCGGTGAGCAGGTTGAAGATCTTCGGCACGCGCAGCTCCACGAATGGCTCGGCCCAGATCTGGCAGGTTCCCTGCTCCCGCTGCTCCTTGAACACGAACTTCCAGTTGTCGTAGCGCAGGCCCACCAGGTCGCCATCGTCGGAGAAGTAGAAGAACTCCCGCCGCGGGCTCTTGTCAGTCTTGCCCGTCCAGTAGTCGAGCATGTTGTAGCCATCCAGGTGGATCTTGAAGGTCTTGCTGCCCACCTGGTAACCGGTGAGCAGCTTCTGCTTGATCTCCGGCTCACCGGCGGCGGCCAGCAGGGTGGGCAGCCAGTCGAGGTGGCTGCAGATGCCGGTGATGTTGGTACCGGCAGGAATCTTGCCGGGCCAGCGCACCAGCGCGGGCACGCGGAAGGCGCCCTCCCAGTTGGTGTTCTTCTCGCTGCGGAAGGGGGTCATGCCGGCGTCGGGCCAGCTGTTCATGTGGGGCCCGTTATCGGTGCCATACATCACGATCGTGTCATCGCTGATGCCCAGTTCATCGACCAGGTTGAGCATCTCGCCGATGCACTCGTCGTGATAGATCATCACGTCGTGGTATTCCGACTGCCAGCGCCCGCTGCGGCCGATGTCCTGGGGCCGGGCATAGGTGCGGAAGTGCATGTGGGTGGTGTTGAACCACACGAAGAAGGGTTCACCCGAGGCCACCGCATCGCGGATGAAGCGCTTGGCCTCCACCATGAACTCGTCATCGGCCGTTTCCATGCGCTTGCGGGTGAGCGGGCCGGTGCTCTCGATCCGCTGGGTGCCGTCGCCGTTGGCCCAGCAGTGCAGCACGCCCCGGGGGGCGAAACGCTTGCGGAAGTTGGGGAACTCGGGGTCGTCCTCCTTGGGGTAGTCGCGCAGTTCCGGCTCCTCTTCCGCGTTGAGGTGGTAAAGGTTGCCGAAGAACTCGTCAAACCCGTGCATCGTGGGCAGGTGTTCGTCGCGGTCGCCGAAGTGGTTCTTGCCGAACTGACCGGTGCGGTAGCCCTGGGGCTTGAGCAGCTCGGCAATGGTGGGATCCTCAGCGCGGAAGCCCAGCTCGGCGCCGGGCAGGCCCACCTTGGAGAGACCCGTGCGGTACACGCTCTGGCCGGAGATGAAGGCGGCGCGGCCGGCGGTGCAGCTCTGCTCGGCGTAGTAGTGGATGAACGTGGCGCCCTCGTTGGCCACCCGGTCGATGTTGGGGGTCTGGTACCCCATCAGCCCGTGGCTGTAGCAGCTCAGATTGCTCTGGCCGATGTCGTCGCCCCAGAGGATCAGGATGTTGGGCTTGCCGTTTGGCATGGGTGACTGAAGAACACAATCAGCCTTCAGTGTGGGTCGCGCAGCGGAGCCGGGCCACCGAATCCGGGCGGCAGTTGCGATCTGAATCTGCGTCTTTTGCCGAGTTACGCGCCGAGTTGGGAACGGCGCTGACGAATCAGGGGAATCGACAGCAGCAGAGTGATCAGGACGTAGGTGAGGATGCCAATCTTGATCCCCGGTAACTGGGGGGCATAGGTGTTCGCCAGCAGCAGGGCCAACCCCGGATTGCGCATGGAGGTGACCAGGGCGGCGGTGAGCTTCCGATCACCGGCCCCGCCTCCCAGGGCGTAGCCCAGTGCCAGGCTGGCCGCCACCACCACGGCCATCCAGAACAGACCGGTGAGATTGGCCTGGGCAAAGGCCAGCAGCAAGGGGGACGTGCGGATCAACACGGCCAGCAGCAGCAGCAGCAGCAGTCCATTGGCCACCCGGTCGAGGGGCCCCTGCAGGCGGCGGATCCGCTCAGGCCAGAGCTGGCGGAGGCTCAGCCCCACTAGTAGGGGCAGCAGCTGCACGCTGGCCACCTGTCTGGCCACATGCCTGGGCAGCACATCCCAGCCCTCCAGGCCGAACACACGCTCACCCGCCTGGGCCAGCAGGGGCACGGTGATGATGGCCAGCACGGCAGCCAGCACCTGCAGAAAGCCGGCCAGGGATGCATCGCCCCCGGTTTTGCCGGCCTTGCGCAGCAGCAGCGGAGCACTCGGACAGGCCGCCATCAGGGCAATGGCCATGCGCACCTCCTGGGACAGCTGGCCGGCGGGGGGGGTGAGCAGCAGCAACCAGGCCAGCAGCGGCACCAGCAGACAGGTGGCCAGCTCAAGCCTCAGCACCAGGGGCCAGGTCTGGCGCCACTGGCGAAAAGCCTGGAGCGGCAGGCCTACACCGAGGGCCAGCATCACCGTGAAAAGGGTGAGCGGCACCAGCAGGGACACAACGTTCTGAATGGTCATGACAGCCAGTTCGACAGCAGAATCCCCATGGCCAGCAGGCCGATCAGGGCGATCAGGGTGGCGGTGGCCGCCGCGATCCGCGGGCTTTCCACATATACATAATCCGCGCGGCTGAGCCGCCTGAGCTCGCGGTTGTGCTGAACGATGGCAGCGGTCATGGCCAGGATGCCGGTGAACACAAAGGAGAGGGCCACGACGATCACTCCAGGCCTGGGGCCGGGATCGCCCGTGGCCTGGTCAATGGCGGCCACGATCTTGTCGAGGCCGAAGCCGAAACTGATCAACGAGAGACAGGTGCGGATCCAGGCCATCAGGGTGCGCTCCGCGGCATCGCGGTTGCGCTGGCGGGCCAGTTCGTTGGTGAGATTCACAGCCGGGGCATGGCAAGTTGGGCAGCCGAGTCGCCCCCTGCGGCCCGGGCCTCCTCAGCCCGCTCCTGGGCGATCTCCCGGGCCAGGAACACATTGAGGAAGGTGCGGATCAGGGCCACCGCAGCCAGCTGAATCAACTTCTCACCGTTGGGGTTCACCGTGGTGGCCACGATATCGGCGGCAAGCTGGAACTCCAGGGCCATCGACAGCCAGCGGCCCAGATGGAGGCGAATGGTCTCGAGCGAGCGGCGGCGCCCCACCAGGCGCAGACTGCCCAGCACCCCGAGGGCCACCGTGATCACCGACAGGCCTTCCAGCGCTGGGCGCAGGCCCAGGGCCAGGGATGAGAGCAGATGCTCAAGGGCAACCATGGGGGAACGGCAAGCGTGAAAAGAGTGGAGACCTTGATGAACCAGCTCAGGCAGTGTTGCAATCCGCAAATGGACGCGGCGGCGAAACAACACTTCGCAACAAACCAACCCGATCGCCGCGAAAAACCAGACGATCCGCGCAACTGATTCCCGGTTCAATTCGTTGCGTCGCCTACCCAGGCGCCTGAAAGGAGCCGTGCTGGCAGCGAAGCCAAATCGCGCCCCGGCGATGGGCATCGCACAACAGCGCAAAATCCCGTCAGACAATAGCTGCTAAATTCCCCGCAATTTCTGCACAGGTGATGGGCACAGCCAATCCCGATCGTGCTCACCCCGGTGGCCACTCCATCGATCAGTTCCCCGCTCAGCCATCGCTACCCCGGCTGCCCTTCAACAACCATCTGGCCCAACTGGATCGAGATCCCCAGGATCTGGCCGAGCGCCTGGCCCAGCACTATTCCCTGCTGGATTTCGGCACCTGCCAGGGCCATGAATCCAACTTTGTGCACCGCACCAGCACCTGCAAGGCAGGCGATCTGCTTATCTCGGGCGGCTACTCCACGCCGGTCCAGGGAACGATCGGCGCCAGCGAGGGAGTCGGCTCCATCAACCTGATCCTCAGCGGCGGAGTCGAGTATGAATGCGAGCATCAGAAGCTGCACATAAACCAGGATCGCCCCCTGTTCTTCTGTCCAGGAAGAGAATACAAATACACCCTCAGAGACCACTTCAATGGGGTTGTCTTTGACATTGACCTCCAACGCCTGAAGAAAACAGCCGCCGCCATTGCCGGGATCGGCATTTCGGAGCGCCGCTTTACCAGCCAGCTTGACTTCGCCCGGGTGATCCATCCTCAGGACAAGCGAAGTCAGCAACTCCTAGCCGTTCTCAGACAATCATTCCGCTTGCTTGATCATGAAGATCTCCGCGACAGCGGCGATCTCGATCTGCTCAACATTGACGACCTGATCTACCGAACCCTGGCCCTGCTGCTGTGCCCGAATCTGGCCAAGATCATCCAGAATGAACCCAGCACGCGCAGCAGCCGCGAACAGATCTTCGACGACCTGCTGGAGTGGTCGAGGGCCAACCTGCACACCCCGATCAAGCTCACTCAGCTGGAGGAGCGCAGCGGCTACTCCCGGCGCAATCTGCAGCTCGCCTTCCAGCAGCGCTTCGGCTGTGGACCGATCCAATGGGTACGCCAGCAGCGGCTCGAACAGGCCCGCCAAGACCTGCTGAATCCGTCGCCGGGCGATTCGGTGGCCGGGATCGCCAACCGCTTCGGCTTCAGCAGTCTGGCCGTGTTCAGCCGGGATTTCCGCGGGCGCTACGGGGTGCCGCCCTCCCAGCTGCTGCGCGAAGGCAAGCGCCACCATCCGGGCGGCTGAACGGGGCCAGCCCTGCGGCTGGCCCCGTTCAGCCCTCAGCGGCGCAGCTGGGGCACAGGGCACGCACGTTGAGCACACACTCCAGCAGGCGGAACCCATGGCGCGCAGAGGCATCCTCCCCCGCCACCAGCACCGCTGGATCCTCGAACTCCTCCGTACAACCGCAACGCACGCAGACGAGGTGGTGGTGGTCGCGGTGGGCATCGGAGGCCAATTCGTAGCGCCGCCCTCCCTCCGGCAGCTCCAGTTCCTGGAGCAGCCCCATGGAACTCAGCAGTCGCAGGGTGCGATACACCGTGGCCAGGGACACCTTCTCCTGCTGGGCCAGCAGCCGCTGGTGCACCTCCTCAGCACTGAGATGGCTGCCGGCACCGCTCTGCTCGAACAGGGTGAGCACGCGCTGGCGCTGGGGCGTGAGCCGCTGGCCGCGGTCGTGCAGCGTGCTGCGCAGAGCATCGCTGGCCACCGCGGGGGGCAGGGCTGACGAGGACTCAGCAACGGCAGCAGGTCGGCCGGCCTGGGGCGCTCTGGTCGAGGTATTGGCCACCAGATCGCTCCCCGCACTTCTCAATAGTAGGTGCAGTTGCGAACAGTTGCCAGCACCCGCCCAGCGGTTCAGGCCTGCACCCGCTGGTCGATCCAGCCATCCAGCTGCACCAGGCCTGCCGCCAGCAGGTCTGCAAGGGTCACCACCAGGCGGTAACTGAGGGCGATGGCCAGCAGCGGCGCCTCCGGAACCGCACTGCCCAGCCGCAGCAGCAGGGTGGCCTCAAACACGCCGAGCCCCCCAGGGGCACCGGGAACCAGCAGTCCCGCGGTCCAGGCCAGGGCGAAGCCCGCCAGCCAGGCTGGCCAGCTGAGGGATGCCTGCAGGTCAAACGCGAGCAGACAGCAGGCAAACCCGGCAAAGCGCAGCAGCACGAAGGCCAGCTGGGTCAGCAGCGGAGCCAGGGGGTAGCCCGCCAGGCCTTTGCCCAGAGCTGGCGGCAGGGGATCCGTTCCCTGGGCGGCAAGCTCCCCGTCGAGCTGCAGGCGCTGGGCCTGGCGCAACTCCAGGCGCCGAAGCAACGGTGTGAGCCAGCGGGGCCAGAGCAGCAGCAAGGGCAGCAACCCCAGCAGGGCAAGCCCCCCCTGCCAGCGGGCCAGGGTGGTGAGGCTGAGGGCCGCCACCGCGGCCACCAGTGGATCGAGCAGCACCGCCACCAGGGCCAGCCCCAGGGGTGCGGGCGTGTGCAGCCCCCCCTCGGGAGAGCGCAGGCGCTGCACCCGGGCGCTGAGGTGCCAGAACCCCCCGGGCAGATACTTGCGCAGGTTGGTGGCCAGGTAGAGCTGGATCAGCTCCAGCCAGCGGGGGCGCAGACCAAGCCAGCGCAGCACCACACCCAGGCCGAGACCATTGGCCAGCAGGCTGAGCACGCTGACGCCCACCCCCAGCACCAGCCAGGACCAACCCTGGGGATCCAGGCTGAGCTGAAGCATCGCCCGGCCATGGCCGAACAGGGCAGCCAGCAGAAATCCGAGGCTGAGCAGAGTGATCCACAGGGAGATCCCCCCCGGCAGCGGCGGCAGCTTGAGACCCCGGGGCCAGTTGAGCCGCCGCACCCCCTGCAGGAGGCGACCCAGGACGGGTGTCGGCAGCTGCGGGAGTTTGAGCTGGAAGCGGGAAAGCTTGATCACGGGCCGGGGGCGGGCTGGGGCGGATCGATCAGGGGAAGCACGCTGGCACGCACCTGGTCGAGCGCGAGGCCATGGCGGCGGGCCAGGGCGAGCAGATCATCATGCTCCGGTTTGGAGCGCCAGCGGCCATCCGGCAGCAGGGCCTGCTTGAGCCTCACCCGGCCGAGGGGGGTGTCCAGGGTGACCACGCGCCGGGGCAGCGCCCAGCGCTGCTCCAGGTGCTCGCGCACCCCCAGGCTGGTGCTGTGCCGCCACCAGACCAACCGCAGCCGGGTGGCCGGTGCGCCTGGAGGAACCAGCGCCGTCACCAGCCAGCCGGAGCGTCCTTTTTTCATCTGCACGGGCTGGCAGAACACCTCCAGGCCACCGGCCTCCCGCAATGCTTCCAGCAGGACAGCCAGATCTTCGGGGGTGGCATCGTCGATCTGGGCCTGCTGCACCAGCACGCTCTCCAGCTGGGGGGCGTTGGCCGGCTGGCGCTCGGTATCGGCCTGCAGGGGCTCGGCCAGCACGAGGCGCAACAGATTGGGGCGATCCAGCTGGCGGCTGCCCAGCCCAACCCCCACCCGCAGGGGCCGGTGGCCGGGCAGGGGCCCGAAGTACCCGGCCCAGCAGGCGGCGAGGGCCAGACCCGTGGGGGTGGTGAGCTCGGCGGAGGGGAAACCGGCGGCGCTGGCCAGGGGAATCCCCCGGGCCCGGGCAATCTCCAGCACGGCCGGGGCAGGCAGGGGCAGCAGGCCATGGGCGGTGGACACACTGCCGTGGCCGGCGGGGGGAGCGGTGCACACCAGCTGATCCACCCCCAGGTGCAGCAAAGCCGCACAGACGCCCACCACATCCACCAGGGCATCGATCGCCCCCACCTCGTGGAAGTGCACCGCCTCCGGCGGCTGGCCATGCACCACCCCCTCCGCCTCGGCCAGCAGGGAGAACACCCCCAGCACCCGCTCCCGCAGGGCCGGCGGCAGTGCCGCCTGCTCCAGCTGGGGGCGCAGGCGGCTCCAGTGGCGATGGACTGGCTGCGGCTCAAGGGCCCGCACCTCCAGATGGAGGCCGCGCAGCCCCTGGCTGCGCCGCTCCTCCAGCTCCAGCCGGTAACGGCCGCTGAGCCCCAGGGCCGCCAGCGGCTGTTCGACCACATTGGGGGGTACCCCCAGATCGAACAGGGCCGCCAGAAGCATGTTGCCGGCCAGGCCCGTGGGGCAATCGATCAGGGCCAGGGCCATGTCAGGCCTCTGCCGGTGCCTGGGCAGGGAGTGGAGCCGGCACGGGACGACCCAGCCGGGGGGCCGTGAGCAGGAGGCGGTCGGCTTCCTGCTCCAGCTCAAGGCGCTGCCGGCGCAGCTGCTGCTCGATCTCCCGGCGGGCCCGCCGCTGTTCCCGCTGGGCGGTGTCCACGTCGTAACCCGAGAGGCCCCAGAGCCGGCCCAACAGGGCGCGATCGTCGGCGCCGCCGGCGCTGCCGCCGTAGATCACCTGTTCGGCGGCCATGCCGGCCTGCAGCACCCGGCTCCAGCGGCGCAGTTCAGGCAGCGGCAGCTTGGCGTGGTCCGGCGGAGAAAATTCAGTGACGCCGCCAGCGGCCACCCCGGCCCGCAGGCAGGCCAGGCTGCCGATCAGCACGCGACTCACCGCCATCCCCTCAGCCCCGGCCACCAGCAGGTGGCCGGCCTCATGCACGGCGATCCGGCGCAGGCGAGCCTGGCCACCCGGCAGGGCTTCAGCCAGCAGGTGACCACCACGGCCGGAGAAGGATGCGGCATCCAGGCTGAGCGCGCCCAGGAGCAGGCCCACCCCCATGGCGATCCACCAGGGTGAGAGGCCCACCAGGGGACCCACCACCGCCACCAGGGTGACCAGCACCACAGCTGCACCAGCGGCCAGGGGGGAGGTCATCGGCGCTGGCCGGTCGTCAACGGCCGGGGCGGGTCACCGCCGAGCGGGGCACGGCCCGGCTGCGCTCGCCGGCGGGCGGAGCGGCCTGCGGCTTGCGGCCGCCGGCAGGTCGGCCATCGCGGCGCCCCTGCCCCTTGCCACCCCGATTGCCCCGTTGCACCACCGGCGCGATCACCTCGAAGCGCTCCACCAGCAGCTGCTGGCCCTGGCGGCGACCCTCGATGGCCACGAAGTGGCGCAGGTGCTCCAGCGGGATCTCCCCGCGCAACTGCAATTTGAACGGGGCGGGGCGCTGGCCATCGGCTCGGGGCAGCTGGCGCACCTTGATCACCAGATCACCGGTTTCGGGCTTGGTGAAGATCAGCTCACCCCGCACAGAGAAATAGTCATCGCCCTCGGGCAGGGCATCGGTGGGGAGCTCAGCACTGGTGGGGAGCTCAGCACTGTTCGACTCACCCTCGGCAGTCTGGTCGGCGGTGGAGGGGGAGCTGGCCAGGGTGCTCGGCTCCCAGATGCCCACCAGCTGGAGGTGCAGACCGCCCTGCTCCCGGCAGCGCGGGTAGGCCACCCAGAGGTGGGGCTGGGCGAGATCGAGGTGACGCCGCAACAGGGTGAGCAGGCGACCCAGCACCACCGCTTCGATCTGCTCCCCGTCCTCGGTATGGATCTGGCCGCGGGTGATCTGATCGGCTTCGGCGGGCACGTAGGTGCCCCGCACCACGCCGATGGCCCGGTACTGGAGCGGCTCGCTGACCGGGGGGATGGGGTGGGCGATGGGATGGGGGCGCATGCCGACAATGTAAGGGGCTCATGCCCAGGGCCGGCCGGGCAGACTGACACCGTGCCACCGCGATCCGGCTGGATGCCCCCCGTTTCTTCCAGGCGCGCTCTCTGGCTGGGCAGTGGTGTGGCCGCCCTGGCGGCCGCCAGCCTGGGGCTGGGCTGGTGGCTCGGCCAACTGCACAGCGCTGGGCCTGGCAAGGGCAACCGCCCTGGCCTGGAGCGGGACGTGGCCCAGCTGGTCGGCCGGATGGAGAAAGGTGAGGCCAGCCCGGTGGAGCAGCAGCGACTGCTGGAACTGCTGGTGGCTCTGAACCGTCGAGCCGAGGCCATCCCGCTGCTGGAACGCCTCGCCGACCAGGCTCCCCAGCGCTGGCAGCTGCGGCTGCTGCTGGCCGAGCTGCGCCGGGACCAGAACGACCGCCCCGGGGCCGAACGGGAACTGCGCCAGTTGCTCAGCGCCCGCCCCGACCAGATCGAGGGCCTGCAGCTGCTGGCCCTGATCCAGCTGGAGACAGGCCGGGCGGCCGAAGCCCAGGCCCAGCTGGAGCGAGCCCTCAAGCGTGCCAGCGAACCCAGCCTGAAGCCGGAGGCGCTGCCGATCGGCCTGCTGCTGGCCCAGGTGCACCAGCGGGCAGGCCAGGCGGCCAGAGCCGATGCCCAGCTGCTGGAGCTGGCCGGCCGTTTTGCCGATGATCCCAGGCCCCTGCTCGCCCGGGCCCTGCTGCAGAAGGAGCGGGGGGATCTTGGTGCAGCTCAGCAGACCCTGACGGAGGCCAGGGGCCGGCAGAGCAACACAGCGGTACAGCAGCAGATCGAGCGGGTGGCCGCCGCCTGGGGGATGGAGACCCTCAAGGGGCCTGGATCAGGCCCGAGCCCGGCCCCACCGGCTGGGGCTGGGGCTGGAAATCCCTGAGCGCCGCATCGATGGCGTCGGAGGGCGGTGTGGCGTTGTCAAACGCACTGGCCCGCCGCAGCCGGTTCATCAGGTCGATCGGATTGGCGGCATCCAGGGCAGAGTTGCGGGAGGGCACGCCGATGCCGGCGTCGAGCTCCCGCTGCTGCTGGGGGGAATCAATCGTCTGCCCGTAACCCTGCACCTGGGCTTGCCCGGGGGAGGGGGCGGCCAGCAGCAGGGGCAGGGCACACAACCAGGGCAGGGTCGCCTGCGCCAACGGCCGGGGGGCGGGAAGGCGATGGACGGACATGGGCTGGCTTGCCGGCATCAAGGCCCATGCTAGGGGCGCTTCACCGGGAACCATGCGCATCGCCAGCTGGAACGTGAATTCGGTGCGCACCCGCCTCGACCAGGTGCTGGCCTGGTTGCGCCAGGAACGGCCCGAGGTGCTCTGTCTGCAGGAGACCAAGGTGGACGACCCCCTGTTTCCCCACCAGGTCTTCGCCGAGCTGGGCTACAGCGCTGCCATCAGCGGCCAGAAGGCCTACAACGGCGTGGCCCTGCTCAGCCGCCAGCCCCTGGAGGACGTGCGGATCGGCTTCAGCGCCCTGCTGGCCGGCGATGGGGAGGCATCCCGGCTGGACGACCAGAAGCGGGTGATCAGCGCGCGGCTCGATGGGCTGCGCATCCTCAACCTCTACGTGCCCAACGGCAGCGCGCTGAAGAGTGAGAAGTACGCCTACAAACTGCAGTGGCTGGAGTGCCTGGGCCGCTACCTGGCCGCCCAGGAGGCCCAGGGGGAGCCCCTGGTGATGCTGGGCGACTTCAACATCGGCCCCGAGGATCGGGATCTGCCCAACCCCGAGCGGCAGACCGGCGGAATCATGGCCAGCGCCGCCGAGCGCCAGGCGCTGCGGGCTGTGCTGGGGGAGCGGCTGCACGACGTGTTCCGGGTGTTCGAGCCGGAAACGGGCCACTGGAGCTGGTGGGACTACCGCAGTGGCGCCTGGGAGCGGGACCAGGGCTGGCGGATCGATCACATCTATCTGGATGCGGAACTGCTGGAGTTGGCCACCGGCTGCCTGATCCACAAGGCCACCCGTGGCAACCCCCAGCCCAGCGACCACGCTCCCGTGGTGGTGAACCTGGCCTGGCCGCCCGCCGGCGACGAGGGCAAAGACGATCCGGACTGGTGAGGGAACACGGAGCAACCATGGGCTGGGCCGCCCCAGACCATCCGCATCAGAACACCACCGCCTCCTCGGGCAGGGCCACGCCTGCGGACCGCAGCACCTGCACCCGGCGGGCCGATTCAGCACAGCTGCGGGGGGTGGGGAAGATCTTGCCGGGGTTGGCACGGGCGTGGGGATCCAGAGCCCGGCGCAGCAGCTGCATCGTGGCCAGGTCGTCCGGGGTGTACATCCAGTCGAGGTAACAGCGCTTGTCGCTGCCGATGCCGTGCTCGCCGCTGATGCTGCCGCCTGCCTCCACGCACAGGCGGAGTATCTCGCCGCCCAGCTCCTGCACCCGCTCACGCACACCGGCTTCGCCGTCGCGGTAGAGGATCAGGGGGTGGAGATTGCCGTCGCCGGCATGGAACACGTTGGCCACCGGCAGGCCATGGCGCTGGCTGAGCCCGTCGATGGCGGCCAGCACCCGCGGCAGGGCGCTGCGGGGCACCACGCCGTCCTGGAGGTAGTAGCTGGGGAAACGCCGGCCCAGGGCGGAGATGGCCGACTTGCGCCCCTTCCACAGGCGGGCCCTCTCCACCTCCTCCCAGGCCTGGCGCACCTGGCGGGCGCCGGCCTGGCGGCAGAGGCGCTCGGTGAGCTCTGCGGCGGCCAGCACCTCGCGCTGCTGGCCATCGAGCTCGATCAACAGCACGGCCGCCGCATCGGGCGGATACTCCGGCTCAGTGCCCCCGCCGTCGGCGGACTTGGCGGCGAGGTAGTCGTTCACCGCCTCAATCGTGAGCCGGTCCATCATTTCCATGCCGGCGGGCAGCACGCCGGCGGCCGTGACCAGCCGCACCGCCTCGCCGGCGGCCTCCATGCTGCTGAAATCGGCCAGCAGCACCGCCACGCTCTGGGGTGCCCGGAGAAGGCGCAGGGTGATGGCGGTGGCGATGCCGAGGGTGCCCTCGCTGCCGATGAAGGCGCCGCGGATGTCGAGCTCGGGCGACTCGTCCAGCTCGCCGCCCAGCTGGGTGATGGTGCCGTCCGGCAGCACCACCTCCAGCCCCAGCACGTGGTTGCTGGTCACGCCGTACTTGAGGCAGTGCACCCCACCGGAGTTCTCGGCCACATTGCCGCCGATGCTGCAGGCCACCTGGCTGGAGGGATCGGGGGCGAAGTAAAAGCCATCGCCCGCCACCGCCCGGGTGACCCAGCTGTTGATCACACCGGGCTGCACCACCACCCGCCGATTGGGCAGGTCTACCTGCAGCACCCGGCGCATGCGGCTGGTGGCCACCACCAGCGCCTCCGTCTCGGCCACGGCGCCGCCGGAAAGACCGGTGCCACTGCCGCGGGCCACAAACGGCACACCCTGCTCATGACAGATGCGCAGCACGGCCGCCACTTGCTCCGTCGTTTCCGGCAACACCACCAGGGGGGGCTGGTGGCGGTGGAGGGTGAGGCCATCGCAGTCGTAGGCCAGGAGCTCCTGGCGGGCGGCCACCACGGCGCGCCGGGGCAGGACCTGGCACAGCCGTCGCTGCAGCGAGGCCCAGTCGTGGCTCACAGGTGAAGAAATGATCCGGACTGCGGCAGGAGCGTGGGGGCGAACCGGCAGGTTCTGGGTCAGGATAGGCAGCGGTTTTGCTCCCACCCACCGGGATCCGCCTTGACTTCGGCACCTGCTTCGGCCCCCGCCTTGAACACCACCCGCTCCCAGGCGATCTTCAGCGCCGCCCAGACCCTGATGCCCGGGGGAGTGAGTTCCCCGGTGCGCGCGTTCAAGTCGGTGGGTGGCAACCCGATCGTGTTCGACCGCGTCAAGGGCGCCTACGCCTGGGATGCGGATGGCAACCGCTACATCGACTACATCGGCAGCTGGGGCCCGGCCATCTGCGGCCACGCCCACCCTGAGGTGATCGCCGCCCTGCACGAGGCCCTCGACAAGGGCACCAGCTTCGGCGCCCCCTGCGAACTGGAGAACCAGCTGGCCGAGTTGGTGATCGCCGCCGTGCCCAGCGTGGAGATGGTGCGCTTTGTGAACAGCGGCACCGAGGCCTGCATGTCGGTGCTGCGGCTGATGCGCGCCTTCACCGGTCGGGAAAAGATCATCAAGTTCGAAGGCTGTTACCACGGCCACGCCGACATGTTCCTGGTGAAGGCCGGCTCCGGCGTGGCCACCCTGGGCCTGCCCGACTCCCCGGGGGTGCCCCGCAGCACCGCCGCCAGCACCCTCACGGCCCCTTACAACGACCTGGAGGCCGTGAAGCGGCTGTTCGCCGAGAACCCGGGTGAGATTGCCGGTGTGATCCTTGAGCCGGTGGTGGGAAATTCCGGCTTCATCCCGCCGGTGCCCGGTTTCCTGGAGGGCATCCGCGAGCTCACCAAGGAGAACGGCGCCCTGCTGGTGTTCGACGAGGTGATGACCGGCTTCCGCATCAGCTACGGCGGTGCCCAGGCCAGGTTCGGGATCACCCCCGATCTCACCACGATGGGCAAGGTGATCGGCGGCGGTCTGCCGGTGGGTGCCTACGGCGGCCGGGCCGAGATCATGGCCATGGTGGCCCCGGCCGGCCCGATGTACCAGGCCGGCACGCTCAGCGGCAACCCGCTGGCCATGACCGCCGGCATCAAAACGCTGGAGCTGCTGAAACAGCCCGGCACCTATGAGCGTCTTGACGCGATCACCAAGCGGCTGATCGGCGGCATCCTCGACGCCGGCAAAGCCGCCGGCCTGCCGATCACCGGCGGCTCGATCAGCGCCATGTTCGGCTTCTTCCTCTGCGATGGGCCCGTGCACAACTTCGAGCAGGCCAAGGCCGCGGATGCCGCCCGCTTCGGCAAGCTGCACCGCGCCATGCTCGAACGTGGCATGTACCTGGCGCCGAGCGCCTTCGAGGCCGGCTTCACCTCCCTGGCACACTCCGACGAGGACATCGACGCCACCATCGCCGCCTTCCGCGACTGCTTCGCGGCGGTGGCCTGAGCAGAAGCCGGCCATGGCCCAGCCAGCCAGCGGGGCTTCGGTGAGCAAACCCCTCACCTGGCAAGGGCTGCGCCAGGCCCTGGGCCCCGGCATCCTGCTCGCTGGCGCCGCCATCGGCGGCTCCCACCTGGTGGCATCCACCCAGGCCGGAGCCCGCTATGGACTGGGGCTGCTGGGCCTGGTGCTGCTCGCCAACCTGTTCAAGTACCCGTTCTTGCTGGTGGGCAGCCGCTTCACGGCGGTGAGCGGTCTGAGCCTGCTGGAGGGCTACCAGCGCCAGCGAGCCTGGTACCTGCCCGTGTACCTGCTGATCACCTTCACCACCGGCGTGGCCAACATCGCCGCAGTCACCGCCGTGGCCGGCAGCCTGGCCACCAGCTTCCTGCCGGGCAGCCCGGTGGCGCTGGCCCTGGCGATCCTGTTGGTGGGGCTACTGCTGCTGTTGCTGGGCCACTACCGCAGCCTCGACCGCTTCAGCAAACTGGTGGTGCTGCTGCTGGTGGTGAGCACCGTGGTGGCCACCGCCGCCATCCTCTGGCAGGGGCCGGTGGCCGAGGGTCCGGATTTCTTTTCCCCCAGTCCATGGACCGCGGCGGCCCTGCCCTTCCTGGTGGCCCTGATGGGCTGGATGCCCTGTCCTCTCGACCTGGCGGCCTGGTCTTCGCTGTGGATCTATGCCCGTGAAGAGGATTCCGGCCACCGGGGCAGCCAGGCGGAAGTGGAGGCTGACTTCAACCTCGGCTACCTGGCCACCGTGATGATGGCCGCGCTGTTTCTGCTGCTGGGCGCCTGGGTGATGCACGGCACCGGCAAGCAGTTTTCAGCCGCCGGCGGGCCCTTCGCCCAGCAGTTGATCCAGCTCTACACCGCCAGTCTGGGCAGCTGGGCCACCCCGTTGATCGCCGCTGCGGCCTTCACCACCATGGCCAGCACCAGCCTCACCTGCCTGGATGGCTACCCGCGCGCTGCCTCGGCCGGGGTGCGGTTGCTGCGGGGATTCACGGGGCAGGCGGTGCACGACCGCCGCGATCACCAGGTCTGGATCCTTCTGCACTTCGGCCTCGCCGCCGCCGTGATCGGGCTCTGGCCGGGCTCGATGGGCACGCTCGTGCAGCTGGCAATGATCGTGTCGTTCCTCACCACCCCGGTGCTGGCCTGGATGAACCTGCGGGTGATCCAGGGACGCCAAGTGGCACCGGCCCAGCGGCTGGGGCCGGTGCTGCTCTGGATTGCCCGGCTTGGGCTGGTGGTGCTGAGCGTGTTTGTGTTGCTGTTCCTGCTCACCTTGCTGGGCGGCTGAGGGCTGGAGAAACAGGCGAACCCAGGCTTCAACCACGCGGGATGGATAAAACTGCGTTGAATCACCGCTCGGATCCGCTGCAGCCAAACGCATTCTGTAGCCGCAAGACACCAGAAAGGACCAGCCCCAATCCTGCCGCGCGCTTCACCCCCGCATGGCGAAAGCCCAACCTCGACGACAGAGCGATCGTGCGTATGATGACCATCAAATCAATCGCAAGATCATGCTCACCGGATCAGAGCTTCTGGCCAAAGTCAAAGAGCTTGGCGATGCCTCCAAGTCCGAACTGGTTCGGGCGTGTGGCTACGTGAGCGTCAAGAAGGACGGCGGCGAACGGCTGAACTTCACCGCCTTCTATGAGGCCCTGCTGGAAGCCAAGGGGATGTCCCTCGGCGAGGGGGGCGGCAAAGGCCGGGCCAAAGCCGGGCGCAGCCTGAGCTATGCCACAAAGGTGCAGTTCAACGGCAACCTGCTGGTGGGCAAGGCCTACACCGCCCAGTTGGGCCTGGAGCCTGGCGATGAATTCGAGATCAAACTGGGCCGCAAGCAGATCAAACTGATTCCGCTGGGCTCCCTTGAGGAAGACGAGGTCGCTGCCTGATCGTTCACCGCCACCCTCTGCGACACCTGCCCGGCACCAGTTGCTCTGGTTCAGAGCACCGCTCAGCTGGCGCTGCCATCGCCATAGGCCACCACGCAGGCGGCGTCGAGCAGGTGGGCATTGGCGGCAGTGGCCGGCACTCCATTGAGCGTGCCCTGGCGGCAGTTGCCGCTGAGGGTTTCGCTGTTTGCACCAGCAGCCCAGGTGAAGGTCACCGAATCGGGTGCGAGTGCCTTCACCGAGGCGTAGTTGAGCTGGTATGTGGTCTGCGGCACCACGATCACGGTGGATTGCTGAGCAGCAGCCGCATTCACCGAACTGGTCACTGCTGCAGCCGTGGCCATGCCGGCCACGCCCCAGGCCAGCGGTGCGGTGCCGTACCAGCCATAGGTCCACGGCCGCGCCGCCCAGTAACCGCCAGTGGCCCAGCTGGCATGCCAGACACCTCCGCCGTACACACCGGGTCCAGGCCTGCCCACGCCCACTCCGGGGCGCACGCCGGCACCAGGGGCACCCCAACCGGCCCCTGGACGGACGCCAGCTCCCGATGCCGGCCCGCCAACACCACCAGCACCCACCCCGGGCCGCATGCCGGCCCCAGGGGCGCCCAGGCCAGCTCCGGGGCGCACTCCAGCCCCTGATCCAGGGCCGCCGAGGCCGCCGCCAAGCCCAGGCCGTGCCCAGGCCGCAGAGCCGCCCAACAGCAACAGCGTCAGCCCGCAAGCCGGCAGCAGAACGGGGCGAATGCTTCGCTGAACCATGGCGTCAGGGTTGGAGGTGAACAGGGCCAGGGGCCTGCCCTTACGGCTAGCCATGCCCTTCATGGGGTGTCAAGAGAATCCCTCTTTAGGACTCCCCCAGCGCCTCCCCCAGGGCCTCCGCCACGGCCCGCTGGAACACCGCTTCCTCCGGGGTGATGCCGGTCCAGCGCTGGAAGATCTGCATCGCCAGCTGCACCAGCATCTCCACCCCATCCACCACCGGGCAGCCGCGCTCACGGGCCGTGGCCAGAAACGGTGTGATCCGCGGGTTGGTGATCACATCCACCACCGTGCAGGTGGGATCCACGGTGGCCCACTGCAGCGGCACCGGCTCCAGCTCCGGTGCACAGCCCAGGTGGGTGGCATTCATCAGCAGCGTGGTACCGGCCGGCACCGCCACCTCCCCCTGCCACGGCTGCCACACCGCCGGCACGCCGCTGGCGCGCGTCACGGTGGCGGCCACCTCCTCGCCCTGCTCCTGCCGCCGCGTCACCAGGGTGAGCTGGGCCACACCGGCCCAGGCCAGTTCCACCGCCATGGCCCGGCCGGCGCCGCCCGCCCCCAGCATCACCACCCGCTGCCCCGCCAGCGGCGTGACCTTCTCGATCGCCTTCACCACCCCTTTGCCGTCATTGTTGTGGCCGATCAAACGGCCGTTCTCGATCGTGAGGTAATTGGCCGCACCGATCGCCTTCACGTCGTCGTCGACCTCATCCAGCAGCGGGATCACGGCGACCTTCCAGGGCACCGTGATGCCCATGCCCCGAAAGCCCAGCGGCCGCAGCGCCTTCACCGCCAGGGCCAGGTCGGCTTCGGTGGCGATGTCGTTCTTCCAGAACTGCCACGGCAGTCCGTAGTGGCCATACACGGCATCGAACATCCGATCGATCGGGTTTTCGGCCACCGGATGGCCGAGCATGCCGGTCATCTGCTTCTGGGGAGGGATCACGGCGGGGAAGCGACTGCCCTCAGATTGGCAAGGGCCCGGCGGAGGTGGGACAGGTCCCCGAAGCGCTCACACAATGACCCGCAGCGCCCTGTTGTGCATACCTTGACGGCAACAGCACTGCAGCCATGGCACCTGAGCGGTTCTTCCTGGAACTCGATCCACCGGGGAACACCAGCGCCGAGCTGCCCCATGTGGTGATCGTGGGCGGCGGGTTCGCCGGGCTCAAGGCCGCCCAGGCCCTGCGGGGCAAGCCGGTGCGGGTGACGCTGATCGACAAGCGCAACTTCAACCTCTTCCAGCCCCTGCTCTACCAGGTGGCGACAGGCCTGGTGTCGGAGGCCGACGTGGCCTCGCCCCTGCGCCAGCTGCTGGGCAAGGCCCCGAACATCCAGATCCTGCTCGGGGAGGTAGAGGAGATCGATCCCACGGCCAAGGAGGTGGTGTTCAACGATCGGCGCTTCCGCTACGACCACCTGATCCTGGCCACCGGCTCCGGCAGCACTTACTTCGGCCATGAAGAGTGGCGGCCCGAGGCGCCGCCGATGAAGATCATTGAACACGCCGACGAGATCCGGCGGCGGGTGCTGATGGCCCTGGAAGAAGCCGAGCAGACCCCCGATCCCCAGCGCCGCCAGCTGCTGCAGACCGTGCTGGTGATCGGCGCCGGTCCCACTGGCTGCGAGTTGGCCGGCTCGGTGGTGGATCTGATGAAGAACGCCGTGGCCAACGAGTTCAAGCAACTCGACCCGAGCCACAGCAAGGTGGTGCTGATCGACCCGGGCGAGCGGGTGCTGCGGGCCATGCATCCCAGCCTGTCGGCGGCCGCCGGAAGCTACCTGCAGTCGCTGGGGGTGGAGCTCGAGCTCGGCGGCAGGGTGCAGTCGATTGAGGGCGGCAGGGTGACCCTCAGCCAGAAAGGGGCTGATGGCAGCACCAGCACCCGCACGATCGAAGGCGGCACCGTGTGCTGGACCGCGGGTGTGCGCGCCTCCCACCTGGGCAAGCTGCTGGCGGAACAGACCGGCTGCGAGGTGGACCGGGGCGGCCGGGTGGTGGTGCAGGCCGACTTCTCGATCCCGGACCATCCTGAGATCCGGGTGGTGGGCGACCTGTGCAGCTACAGCCACACCGCCGACGCCAAACCCCTGCCCGGCATGGCCGGGCCGGCCGTGCAGATGGGCACCTGGGTGGCCCGCGACATCCTGGCCCGCATTCAGAACCGCCAGCACGCCCCGTTCCGCTTCACCGATTTCGGCAGCATGGCCGTGATCGGCCGCACCTACGCCGTGGCCGACCTGCGCGGCCTGCGGCTGAGCGGCTTCCCCGGCTGGCTGCTCTGGGGCGTCGCCCACCTGGCCTTCATGCCCGACACCGAGAACCGCCTCACCCTGCTCACCAAGTGGCTGTGGCAGATCGCCACCAACCAGCGGGCCGCCCTGGTGATCACCGGCCGGCCCGGGCAGCACATGGGCGTGGAAGTGGGTCTGGAACGGCGTGAACTGGCCTCACCCTCGGCGCTGGTGGAAGCGGCCCAGAATTAAGGCGATCAGGTCCACCCCGTCCCTGCTGATGGGCCTGGTGCCGATCTGCTTGGCTGGCGAGGGTGGCTGAAGAACGTGGCTGAACTGGAAGCGGCACTGGATGCCCTCGGCCACTCGCTGCTGCAGCTAGACCGCGGCTTCGAGATCCTGCTGCTGATGGGGCTATCGATGTCGCTGGCCCACCTGTTCGCCCTGGTGGCGAACCAGCTCACCCCGCGCCAGATCGTGGTGCAGTTGCTGCTGGATGCCCTGGTGCTGGCGGTGGCCCTGCTGCTGGCCACCCTGGTGGACATGGCGCTGCTCGCCCTGGTGGTGGAGGGGCCGCTGCAGCCCCGGGCGCTGTTCGAGAGCCTGGGGGCCGCCCTGCTCCCCGGCGTGTTCTACGTGCTGGTGGCGGCGCCCTACGTGAGCGACCTGATCGCGGTGACCATCTGGGTGCTGATCCACCTGAACGTGGTGGCCCTGCTGCAGGCCCGCTTCGATCTGGAGGCTGGAGTGGCCCTGGCGCTGGCCACCCCCGGCTACGCCCTGGCCCTGCTGCTGGTGAGCGCGCTTTTCTACCAGGGCTGGCAGCGGGGCTACCGGCGGCTGGCCGACACCCTGGGCCGATGAGAGGACGGGCCACCCGCTTCTTTGCCCTGGGGCGGCGCTGGCTGCGGATCAGCCTGAGCGGCTGCCTGGTGCTCGGCGCTGTGCTGGTGGGCGCGGCCCTGGTGCGGGGAGGGCTGGAGCGCCTGGGCCTGGACCCCGGCAACGACCTGCAGGAGCTGGCCCTGCTGCTGGCCTGGCTGGTGGGGCTGCTGGTGCCGCTCGCGGGCATCTACTCGGTGGCCGGGCAGTACGCCTTCTGGAACGGCTGGCTGGGGGGCCTGCCCGATCCGGCCAGTCTGTTCGCCCCGGCCGATCAGCCGCTGGCCGCCTCCGCCGAAACCCCAACGGCTGCCGATCGGTTTGTGGTGTATCTCGACGGCATCCACCAGAGCACGGAGGAGCACCCGCCGCGGGTGGCGGCCCTGCTGGCGGAGCTGAGAGCCCAGCTCCCCGCTGGCACCGAGCTGATCGAGGGGGTGCAGACCTACACAATCAGTCCGGCGGAGCTGGCGGCCGATGCCGGCAGTCGCTGGTTCTGGCGGCGCCTGTTCGCCCTGCAGGAGAGCCACCCCAATCCGCTGGTGAACTGGACCTGCGGGGCCCTGGTGCAGGCCAACAACGTGATCAAGGTGGGCATCTCCGCCGACCGGCGCTATGGGCCGATCCTCAACTACGAGCTGGCCCTGAAAGTGGCCCAGCGGCTGGTGGAGGCCGGTCTTCGCCGGGGCAGCGGCCAGCGGATCGTGCTGCTGGGTTACAGCGGCGGCGGCGAGATGGCCATGGCCATGGCCGATGTGCTGCAAGTGCTCTGCCGCTGCCCAGTGCAGATCGTCACCTGCTGCGGCGTGTTCAGCGGCAACCAGCGCCTCGACCAGGTGGCCGGCATCGCCATGGTGGTGGGCAGCCGCGATCCTGTGGCTGCCCTCGGGCCGCTGCTGTTTCCCGGCCGCTCCCCCCTGCTTCCCCTCTCCAACTGGAACAAGACCCGCTTCGCCGGGCGCGTGAGACGGGATGTGGTGGCAGGCATGGGCCACAACGGACGCATCGGCCCTTTCTCACCCCGGCACCGCAGTGCCGTGGTGGCGCTGATCCTGCGCCAGCTGGCCTGGATGGATCAGACCAGCTAGGGGCAGAACAGCCCGAGCAGATGGTCGCTGACCCGCAGGGCATGGGCGATCACCGTGAGGCCGGGACCCACCGCCGGACAGCTGGGGAACACGGACGCGTCGGCGATCCAGAGGTTGACCAGTTCATGGCAGCGGCCCTGCAGATCCACCACCGAGCTGGCGGGATCGCTGCCTATCCGACAGGTGCCGCAGGCGAATCCCATCACGCTCAGGGGCGCCTCACCGCGGGGATAGATCGGCGCCCGCTGTACCACCTCGGTGAGGGGGTCAGCCTCGGTCTTCTGGATCGTGTCCAGCCAGCGGTACACCAGCCGGTCGTGGGCCTCGCGGTTGTTGGCGATGTAAGCCACGTCGATGCGGTCACCCTTCACCGTCACCCGGTTGTCGGGGTCAGGCAGCACCGCCGTCATCGCCCACCAAGTGATCGAGCGGTCGGCCAGCCATTCCAGCGCCCCATCGGGCAGCAGCCGGCTCACCAGAGAGAGCAGCGGCGGCGACTCGGCAAACAGCGGGTCCTGCAGCACGCCGCCACCGTTACGGATCGAACCGAGGGCGTAATCGACGTTCTTGTCGCCCCAGTAGTAATCGGTGAGGCCCAGGGCAGGGGCGTAGCGCCCAGAGTTAGGGGCGTTGGCCCGCTGCAGGATCGCCGTGAGTTGGGGCTTCATCAGGTTGCGGCCCACCTGGCCGGAGCCATTGGCCAGGCCGTCGGGGTGGCGCTCACCGGCCGATCGCAGCAGGATCGCGGCACTGTTGATGGCTCCGGCCGCCAGCACCACCTGCTGGCCCTTGAATAGCCAGCGGTCATCGCCGATGCTCGCCTCCACGGCCTTCACCTCCTGGCCGGAGGCATCCACATGCAGGGCCTCCACAAGCGCCCCAGTGCGCAGCATCGCCGGAATCGCCCCCGGTCTGGAGGGGGCTAGGGCCCGCTCCAGACCGAACAGCTCGGCATCGCCCGTGGGATCGTGCGCGCTCTCGCTCCAACTCAGGGGCAGGCTGTAGGGGTGGACTCCCTGGCGTTGCAGGTCACCGCGCAGCGTTTCCAGGACCGGCTCCAGCGGCCGGGGGACATGCGGGTAGGCAGCAGCGCGGGGTGGGGCGGTGGGGTCCTCACCCGCCATCCCGTGCACGCGGTAGATGCTCTCGGCCCGGTCGTAGTACGGGGCCAGATCGCAATAGCGCAGCCCCCAGTCCGGGGAGCGGCCCTCCTGCATCGCCACCCCCTCGAACTCGGCCTCGCGCAGCCGCTCCAGCACCGCCGCCCAAATCTTGGTGTTGCCACCGCGGGCGTACACCATCTGGGGGTTGAAGGGATCTCCGTCGCTGCCGAACCAGGGGGCTTCGGGGTGGTAGCGCTGCTTGCGAAACAGGTCGATATCGGCCACGTTCTGATCCAGCAGCGGCAGCCGGTGGCCGCGCTCCAGCACCAGCACCCGCCGCCCTGCTTCGGCCAGTTCGGCCGCCAAGGTGCCGCCGGCAGCGCCGCTGCCAATCACCACCACATCGTAGAGAGTGTCGTCAATGATCATCGCGATCGCCTCATGAACGCTGCCACACGTAGATCAGCACAAACAGGATGATCCAGATCACATCCACGAAGTGCCAGAAGAGCGACACCATCGTGACGCCCGCATCGCCGCTGTCGTAGTTACCAGGGCGGAAAGAACGGATCAGCATCAATCCCATCAGCAGCACACCAGTGATCACATGCAGGCCATGAAAACCGGTGAGCAGATAAAAGCTGCCCCCGTAGATCCCGCTCTGCAAGGAGAAGGGCAGGCCGGCCCACTCCACCGCCTGGCCGAACACGAAATAGGCCCCCATCGCCATCGTGAGCCCCCACAGGGCCCGAAAGGCCCAGAGGTTCTGGCGCCGCAGGGCCCGCTCGGCGAAATAGGCCACGAAGCTGCTGCTCACCAGGATCACCGTGTTGATCAACGGCTCGCGCACCTCGAGGCCCTCCACCCCCTCGGGCAACCACACGGGCGAGGACGACTTGAGCACGGCGTACCCGGCAAAGAAAGCCAGGAAGATGACGCTTTCCGAGAGCAGGAAGATCACCATGCCGGTGAGGTTGTAGCCGCCATGGCCGTGGTGACCGCCGGGCTCCAGCGGAGCGGACGGGGGGCTGACCAGTGGGGAACTGCTCATCGGATCAGGCCTCCTGGGCGCGGGCGACGTAATGGGCTTCGTTCTCCACCAGCGGCCGATCCAGGCCATAGCCGTAGGGGCCGCTGATCACCGTGGGCACGTCATCTTCGAAGTTCTCCGCCGGCGGCGGAGAGGGCAGCAGCCACTCCAGGCCGATGGCATGCCAGGGATTGGCAGGCGCCCTGGGCCCCCGCGCCCACGAGCTCACCATGTTGAGGATGAAGGGAATCGTGGCCACCCCCACCAGAAACGCCCCGAGGCTGGCGAGCACGTTGGCCAGGGCGAATTCCGGGTCGTAGGAGGCCACCCGGCGCGGCATCCCCATCAGCCCGGCCCAGTGCATGGGCAGGAAGTTGAGGGCGCTGCCCACAAAGGTGAGGGCGAAGTGCAGTTTGCCGAGGCCTTCGTAGTACATTCGACCGGTGAACTTGGGGAACCAGTGGTAGATCGCTGCGAACACTCCGAAGGTGATGGTGTTGAAAATCACATAGTGAAAGTGGCCCACCACGAAATAGGTGTTGCCCACATGGATATCAACGGGAACGGTGGCCAGCATGATGCCGGTGATACCGGCAAAGATGAAGTTCACCAGCCCTCCCAGGCAGAACAGCATCGGCGTGCTCAACCGCAGCCTGCCGCGCCAGAGGGTGGCGATCCAGGCAAACACCTTGATGCCGGTGGGAACGGCAATCAGCATGGTGGTGACCATGAACAGGTTGCGCATCCACTGGGGGGTGCCGCTGTAGAACATGTGGTGCACCCACACGATCAGACTGAGTCCGGTGATGGCGAAGGAAGCGATCGCCACCACCTCGTAGCCGAACAGCGGCTTGCGGGCATACACCGGAAAGAGTTCGGAGAAGATGCCGAACACCGGCAGCACCATCACATAGACCGCCGGATGGGAATAGAACCAGAAGAAATGCTGGTACAGCATCGGATCTCCGCCGCCCTCCGGCCTGAAGAAGCTGGTGCCAAAGCTGAGGTCGAACAGCAGCATCAGCGCCCCGCCAGTGAGCACCGGCAGGCCCACCAACTGGATCGTCTGGGCGGCTAGGGCAGTCCAGCAGAAGATCGGCATGCGAAAGAAGGTCATTCCCGGCGCCCGCATGCGCAGAATCGTTGTGCAGAAGTTCACGGCCCCCATGATTGAACTCACACCCGAGAGGGCCACCGCCAGGATCCAGAGGAACTGACCATTGATGAAATGGCCCAAGGGGTTCTGCAGGCTCACCGGTGGATAGGCCCACCAGCCCGAACTCGAGGGACCTCCCGGGATCAGGAAACTGGCCATCAGGATCACCCCGAACACGGGAAACAGCCAGAAGGCCGCGGCATTCAGCCGCGGAAAAGCCATGTCCGGCGCACCGATCATCGGGGGAATCAACAGGTTGTTGAAGCCATTGAGAATCGGGAACAGAAACAGGAACAGCATCACCGTTCCGTGCATCGTGTAGAGGCCATTGTATACGCTGGGATCCACCAGATCGGCCGGCGGAGTGATTAGCTCACCTCGCATGATCATCGCCAGTAGACCACCAATCAACAGGAAGAATAGCGCCGTAACGATATACTGAATGCCAATCACCTTGGCATCGGTGTTGAAACTGAAGAAGCGCTTCCAGTTGTCGGGCGCCCCCGGTACCGGGTGGGGTGCCTTGAGTACCCGGGGGTCGAAGGGCAGGCCGGAGGAGGAGGCCATGGGAACGGGGCTCAGGTGGGGGACGTAGACAGGCGAAGCGGTTGGGGTCAGGCGTCGTGGCGAGCCGTCGGGTCGGCATCCACGTTCACCGCAGGGGGAGGAGCCGGCGGCACGGTGGCCCAGCCGCGATCGCCCCGTTCCAGGCGGCGGCGGTAGAGCGCATCGGCCGGATTGGCGGCCGGCTGAAGGGGCAGGTGGGCGGCGGCACTGAGCCAGCTGCGGTAGGACTCCTCGCTCTCCACCACCACATCGGTCTGGTTGCTGGCGAAGTAGCCGCCGCTGAACTGGGAGTCGCGCAAGCGGTAGCGGCCCTCCCGGGTGGGGGTGAGGCGATAGCTGATCTCACTGCCCGGAATCAGGTCCTGCTTCAGGCGGAAGGCCGGGATGTAGAAGCCGTGCAGCACGTCCATCGAGATCAAGCGGAATTCCGCCTGGCGGTTCACGGGCAGATGCAGCTCCGTGCTGCGTACGCCGCTGGGATACACAAACTCCCACGACCACTGGCGGGCAATCACCTCGATGGGCGGCTCCGCCATGCCGCCGTCGCCCTGGGCCGCCTCCCCGGCGAGCAACTCAGCGCCGTGCTGGTGGCCACCGGTGGTGCGCAGCTTGCCGCCCAGGGTGGCCAGGGTCTGGCTCACATCGATGGCATGCCAGGCGATCGCCATCACCAGCACCAGGGGGATCAGCGTCCAGGTGATCTCGAGCCGCAGGTTGCCTTCGATCGGATCGCCGTTGGCCAGGTCGTATTTGGGGGCGCGGTTGAAGAGGATGGTCCAGAGGATCACCCCACAACAGCCCAGGAAGATGAAGGTGCCGATGCCGCACTCGAGGGCGAACAGGTCGTCCACGAGGGGGGCTGCGCTGGAGGCCGGCACGGGCAGCCAGCTGTGGGACAGGCGGGCCACGGCCAAGCTCGCCCAGCCATTGAGCGCCACGGCCAGGGCGATCAGGGCCAGGCCGGCGGCGGGAAAACGGCGGCTGGAACTGCTGGTCATGGCAGGGCCTCGCGCAGGTCGGCTCCAGCCGCCAGCAGCTGGTCGGCGGTGATGTGCACGCCGAATTCGGCGGCCAACTCGGCGCCCAGGGTGCCGTGCAGGCCGATCACGCCGAACAGCACGAGCCCCACCACCAGATAGCTCCACTGCACCTGACGGCCCAGGTCACGCCGCCAGGCGAAGCGCTGATACCCACGCCACACGGTCATCGCCACGATCACCAGCAGGATCACCACGCCGCCCACGCCGTGCCACAGCATCGTGGCCGCACTGCCCAGACCGATGCTGCTCACCACACCGGCGATGGGCTGGGCGAGCAACATCTCATAAAAGCCGGCCCCCACCGTGAAGAAGGTGATCCCCGCGCAGGCCAGGAGGTTGAACCAGCCCACATCGTGCAGGCCCGCCCTGGTGACGGGCAACTGCAGAAAGCGGAACAGGCGCTTCTCCAGGGGATACAGCGCACCGGCCAGATCAAACACAATCGCAATCACGAACAGGCCGATCGTGAAATGCACCAGATTCGGATGAATCGGCAGGGAATAGGGGAGGCCATTGGGCCCCAGGGAACGGGCCAACTGCTCGAGCGGCGCCTGGGCCAGCGGCAACTCCACCATCACACCAACCCCTGGCGAATCGCTTCCACCACCGGCACGGTGTGGAGGCCGTAGGTCCAGATCAGCTGGTTGCCCAGGGTCACCTGCACCGCCACCAGCAACAGCAGCACCCCGCCGGCACCGAGGAAGGCCATCGGCAGGCGGCGCGGATCCTGGCTGCGGATCACGTATCGCCAGGCGGTGAGCACCGCCAGCACGCCGGCCAACGACCAGCCGAGGGTGCTGTGGAGGTTGAGAATCTCGCGGGAGGAGCCATAGGGCTCAGCCAGGCCCGCCTCCACCTGGCCAAAAATGATCGCCACGAAGATGGCCAGGGTGGCCACCAGCAGGTTCCAGAAACTCACCTCATAAAGGCCAGGCTTGCGGGCCAGGCTGCCGATCAGGTCGAACAGCACGGCAACCACCGCCATGGCAATCACAAAGTGCACCACAATCGGGTGGATGGTGTCCATCCAAGGAAGATTGTGGTCGTTGAGCGGCGGCAGCAGCTCAAACATGGGCACCGGTTCCGGCGATCCCCTTCACCTTGCGAAATCCAAACGGTGGCAGCGAGCAGCTGTGATGATTCGCCACGGAGAGCCAGGAACGCATCAGCAATCGCTCATCGATGCCCAACGGCCTCAACTGCGATGCGGGGGAGCGGTTCAGCGGCCCACCTAGGCTCCGCTTTTGCTTCTCGCTCGGTGTCGGTTCCCGCTTCCCCGGCCCTGCACTGGTTCACGGCGATCGCCCTGTTCGCGGCGGCCGGCCTGTCGATTGCCCTGCCGTTCGCCTCGGCCACCCTGCTCACGATTGCCGTAGGGGCGGCGGCAATCATCGCCGGCGTATCCCAGGTGCTGCGCCTCACCGGCGAAAGCGACGTGAAGGGCAAGGTCTTCCGCCTGCTCTCCGGCCTGCTCTACCTGGGCGGCGGCATCTGGGTGCTGGCCTTCCCGATCGAGAGCGAGGTGAGCCTTACCCTGTTTGTGGGCTTCCTGTTGGCCTTCGAAGGCGTGATGGAACTGGCTGCCGCCGCCACGAACAACGCCCCCGCCCGGGGCTTGGTGCTGCTCGACGGCATCATCACGGCGGTGCTGGGCGGCATGCTCATCGCCCAGTGGCCCAGCGACAGCCTCTGGGCGATCGGCCTGCTGTTCGGCATCGGCCTGGCCTTCTCGGCCGTGAACCTGATCACCGCCCCGAGCACCCCAGCAAACTAAGGCCGAGCTTCCTGCTTACTCGGCCGCTGCTGCCGAGTCGAGTCGGCGCGGATCAGCCACCCCGAGGCTGCGGCCCAGCTCGCCGGCGGTAGGCTGCAGCACTTCCACGCTGTTGGCCGAACCCATCGCCGGCGCCAGCTGCAGCTGATGTCCGCGGCGGCGCAGCAGCTCCAGGGTGTCGGGGCTGATCCCCTGCTCGTGGCTGATCTGGTCGAGCCAGAGCTGGCTGTGCACGCGCGGGCTGGCCACGGCGCCGGCCAGGTTGAGGCCATGCACCAGCCGGTCCAGCAGCACCTGGAGCACGGTGGTGATGATCCGGCTGCCACCCGGGGTTTCCAATCAATAGTTGTCACCCCCCGCTGGTGACACCTATTGATTGGAAACTGCTGCTCGAAGCCGACGCCCAGGCCAAGCAGCAGTTGCTGCTGGCCCAGGCGCGGGCGGAGGCGGCGAAGGAGTTCGCCGCGGCGATTGAGGGCCAATCAGGCGGCGGCCGAAAGCCTGCGGCGGCGGCTGGCCCGCGACTGGATGGCGATGGGCCAGGAGATGGCCCGGGCCCAGGGCGGCAGCGTGCTGATGGTGGACCCCCAGAGCCCGGCCTCGCTGCTGGCGGCGCTGAAGGGGTTGCAGGAGAAGGGCTGAGTCGCCATTAGCCTGCCTTGGGATGACACGTTCGATGGATTATCTACCCCCCAGCCACCTCCTCGAAGTCCTGCAAAACATTGAGTACGAAGAGGCATTGCCCGATGGGGATCCCCGGTACGTGGATTCGCTTGAGGCGCGCGGTAGCGAAAAAACTTTTACGCGCTTAGCACGAAAGTTTGGCTGGGATCCAGTGAGCAATGCTTTTTTTGCGCCCCATGAAAAGCACGTCTTGTTCTTTGGCCACATCGGCATCGGCAAGACCACTGAATTGCGCCGGTATGCCGGCCTACTGAACGCCTCGAGACGCTTTTGTGTGGTTGAGGTGGATGTGTTGGCCAAGTTGGATCGCAACAACCTGCAGTACTCCGAAGTGCTGATGGCCATGGCGGAAACCTTGCTGGAAAGGCTCCAAGGCGACGGCGTTACCTTGGCTGCGGTGGCCCTGGAGCCCCTGCAACGTTGGTTCGGCAACTTGGTGGAGACGAAGACCACCACGAAGGAGCTCAGTGCTGAACTCAAAACGGTGGCCGAGGGGGGTGGCGGGATTCCTGGTTTGATCAAGCTGTTGGCCACGTTTACGGCTGCGTTCAAGACCGGGTCGAGCCAGAAGAGTGAATGGCAACGGGAAATTCGCAATGATTTCACCGCGCTGGCTCTGGCTTTTAATACCCTGATTCGCCAGGCTGAGGCGCAGCTGGCCCGGGAAGGCAGGGCCGAGCGGCTGCTGTTTCTGATCGATGGTACCGACAAGATGCGAGGCGAAGATACCCAGCAATTCTTCGTGCAGGATGCGGAGCAGTTGCTGGCCATCGAAACCCTGGTGATCTATACGGCGCCGCTGCATTTGAAGTATGACGGGCGTCTGGGCGGCAAGCTCGATGCCGACATTGTGTTGCCGATGATGAAGCTGCACGAGCGAGATGGCGGCACCTTTGAAGCCGGATGGAGAACGATGCGCAGCCTGCTGCTGTTGCGAGCCGACCGCCGTCTGTTTGCGAGCGATGCGGAGGTGGATCGCCTGGTGGAGTTCAGCGGCGGCCATCCCCGGGAGCTGTTGCGCCTGCTGAAACTCTGCTGTGAGGTGGCTGATGATCAGATTGATGTCAATGTGGTGGAAACTGCGATAAAAATATTGGCGGCCGACTACCGATGTTTTCTTGAGCCGGCTGATTACGTCTTGCTCAAGAGAATCGACAGAGACCCCGGCGACGGTGGAAACGACGAGAAAACGCAAAAGTTGTTGTACGGGCTGGCGTTGCTGCAGTACAACGACGGCAGCTGGCGCCGCAGCCATCCGGTGGTACGCACCCTGGAGGGCTACGCGGCGGCAGATGGCTGAGCCTGCATTCCTGCCGCCATGGTGAAGGCTGACTTCGCGATCGAGCAGGCGAGGCTGGCGGAAGCCCGCCAGCTACCGGGGCCATGCCACGACGATTTTCTTCGCCTCAGCCGCACCCTGATTCATGGCCCCCCGTTTCAGTGGCTGCTGGTGGAGGCGCCGGATGAGGGTGTGCGGCGGCAGGTGATGGACGCCCTCGACCGGGTGCTGCAGCGCGCGGGATTGCGCAGCGATCGGCTGCCGCTGAGCGACAAGATTGCGGATGTGCCGATGCTGGAAGCCCGGCTGGTGAACAACGCGCGCCAGGCGGCTGTGGTCCACGTGATCGGCCGCCCCGGCTGGTTTGACGCCGCCCGCTGGGATGCGTTCAATGTGCGCCGGGAGCGTCTGGCCGCCGAAGCCCGGGCCCGCTTGGTGTTCTGGCTGGATGGGGAGGCGATCGCCCTGGCCTCCCGCAGCGCACCCGACCTGTGGGCCTGGCGGAGCGGTGTGTATGCGTTTCTGCCCGCAGCCGCCCTAGGAGCCCAGCCACTCCAGGGTATGGAGATGCCGTTACCAACCCTCTCTCCAAGCGGCCATGGGGCTGTGGACAGCCGCTCGATGGCCGAGCGCAGCCGGCGTGTGGCCGAGATCCGGGCCTGGCTGGCCCAGCACCCGGAAGCGCCCGATGAGCTGCGCGTCACGCCTGTCGATGAGCTGGGCAGGTTGCTGTTCGATCTGGGGGATTTCGATGAAGCCCTCACCCACTGGCGTGAGGTGGAGATCCCCCTCCATCGCCGGCTGGGGAATGCCAGGAGCGAGGCCATCACGATGGGGCAGATCGCGGCTGTGTTGCAAGCGCGAGGGCAGCTCGATGAAGTGCTGCGCATCTGTCAAGAAGAGCTACTTCCTATCTTTGAACGGCTGGGTGATGTGCACGCGAAGGCCATCACGATGGGGAAGATCGCGGATGTGTTGCAAGCGCGAGGGCAGCTGGATGAAGCGCTGCGCATCCGCCATGAGGAGCAACTGCCCGTCTTTGAACGGCTGGGTGATGTGCGCGCGAAGGCCGTGACGATGGGGCAGATCGCGGATGTGTTGCAAGCGCGAGGGCAGCTCGATGAAGCGCTGCGCATCTATCAAGAAGAGCTACTTCCTGTCTTTGAACGGTTGGGTGATGTGCGCGCGAAGGCCATCACGATGGGGAAGATCGCGGATGTGTTGCAAGCGCGAGGGCAGCTGCCTGCAGAAACTCCGCCCAGCTGAGAACAGCGCAAGGCACCTGCCATGAGCCGGATCAGCCCCGCAGCAGCGAGCGGAGCCCTTCGCTGTAGAGCAGGCCGGTGCAGAGGATGCCACCGGCCCAGCAGAGGCTGCGCAGCGGAGGCACGTTGGCCACGTAGGCGCCGATGTAGCCCAGCCGCAGCAGCGGATGCAGCCAGGCGGCGATGGCGCTGGTGCCGACGGTGGCGGTGAGGTTGGGGGCGGCGATCAGCACCAGCAGGCAGGCCGGGGCGTACAGGGTGAAGGACTCGGTCACCACTCGTTGGTGACACCTCTTGATTGGAAACCTGCAGGCGCCGATGCGCAGCACCACCAAAGGGGTGGTGTCACCGCTGCCGGCTGGTATCACCCTGCCGCCGCTCAAGAAGGCGGATGTGATCGAGTTCAACACCGAGCTGCTGCGCCAGGAGCTCACCCTCCACGACGAGAAGGGGTTTTCGACGGAAACAGCGCAGCGGCGCCTGCTCAAGCCAGTCCCGCCAACCGGTCGGCCAGCACGGCAGCGATCCGTTCCACAAGGCCGTCAGCCTCGAAGAAGCCCACCAGCAGGCTCCAGCTGAGCACGAAGGGATAGGTGAGATCCACGTGGCAGGCAGCCACGCAGAACAGCTCGTGCAGCACCGGGTGGCGCACCCGGCCCACGAGGTGGATCCGGCCCAGATCGAGCCGGCCGTCCAGCTCCTTCCAGCTGCCGCCTCCAGCTGGCGGGGTGCCTTAGCTCCCCGATCGATCTGGGTTCAGGTCTCTCCGGCGATTTCAGCCTGGTGTCTGGTCTCGTCTGCCTGGTGACCCTCGGCATCTGCGCCCTTGCCCAGGACAGCCAGGACAACGACGACGACGACTCCAACCCCGGCGGCGGCCTGATGCAGCCTGTTGCCTGATCGGACAGCAGGGCTGCTTGGCGAGCTGAGAGTCCTTCAGGCGTCCAGCTCACCGCGCCGGTAAGCCGCCGGCACCAGCACCAGAAACAGCCACCACCACACCAGCACCACGGCGGCGACAGCTGCACTGATCCACCAGCGATGCAGGATCAGCCAGCTGCCCGCTACCACCACAACGCCGGTGAGCACAATGCTCCAAGGCAGGCACCACCAGGGTTTGTGCTGCCAGATCGTGTTCTCCTCTGCCACGTTCAACCCGTGATCCCCGAGCCATTCTGCTGCGCCACAACGCCGGCACCGTGCGCACGATGGAGTTCGAGCAGCCGCCAACCGAGATGCAGGTCGATCCGGCCCACTGGGACCTTGGACCCGAGCGCATCGGCCCCTGGCCGTGGGTGTGCGAGCTCTGCCTGGTGCATGGCGATCGCCGTCGCTGGGTGGTGGTGCGCCATGGCAATGACACGATCGAATCGATGCCGTGCTTGTGGATGTCGCGGCCGCGGGTCACCACTCGTTGGTGACACCAATGGATTGGAAACCGTGCTGGGCGGCATGCTGATCGCCCAGTGGCCCAGCGACAGCCTCTGGGCGATCGGCCTGTTCTTCGGCATCGGCCTGGCCTTCTCGGCCGTGAACCTGATCACGGCTCCCGACGCCCCTGTCAGCTGAGCACTGCGCCCGGCTCCGAAGGAGGACATCCCTACTCGGCCACTGCTGCCGCATCGAGTCGGCGCGGATCGGCCACCCCGAGGCTGCGGCCAACATCGCCGGCTGTCGGCTGCAGCACCTCGACGCTGTTGGCCGAACCCATCGCCGGCGCCAGCTGCAGCTGATGACCACGGCGGCGCAGCAGCTCCAGGGTGTCGGGGCTGATGCCCTGCTCGTGGCTGATCTGTTCAGGCCAGAGCTGGCTGTGCACGCGCGCACTGGCGACCGCTGAGGCCAGGTTGAGGCCATGCACCAGCCGGCCGAGCAGCACCTGCAGCACCGTGGTGATGATCCGGCTGCCGCCCGGGCTGCCGGTGGCCAGCCAGGGGGAGCCATCGGGCCGGAACACCAGGGTTGGGCTCATCGAGCTGAGGGGCCGCTTGCCCGGGGCAATTGCATTGGCCTCCCCCTGCACCAGGCCATAGGCGTTGGGCTGGCCCGGGCTGGCAGTGAAGTCGTCCATCTCGTTGTTGAGCAGGAAGCCGGCGCCGGGCACACTCACGCCGTTGCCATAGGCGAAGTTGAGGGTGGTGGTGAGGGCCACCAGGCCGCCGTTGCGGTCGGCCACCGAGAGATGGGTGGTGTTGGGCCCCTCCCGGCGGGGAGCCGCGGGAGGGGCCAGGTTGGCGGCAGGACGGTGCCGGTTCAGATCGAGCTGGCCGCGCAGCTCGCTGGCATACCCCGCACTGAGCAGGCGCTCCAGGGGCATGGCCACCTGGTCGGGATCGCCGAGCCACTGGTTGCGGTCGCGGTAGGCCAGGTTCATCGCCTCCACCAGGGCGTGGATGCCGGCGGCGCTGTTCAGCCCCCAGCGCTCCAGGGGCAGGGGGTCCAGGATCTGCAGCAGCTGCAGCAGGGTGACGCCGCCACTGCTCGGCGGGGGCATGCCCAGCACGCTGGCGCCGCGGAAGCGGGCACGCAGGGGCCGCACCAGCTGGGCCCGGTAGGCGTCGAGATCGGCCTGGCGGATCAGGCCGCCCCGCTCCTCCATCAGCTGCACCAGGGACTGGGCGCTGGGGCCCTGGTAGAAGCCGGCCTCGCCAGCAGCAGCGATGCGGCGCAGGCTGACGGCCAGCTGGGGTTGGCGCAGCAGGTCGCCAGGCCGGTAGGGCTGGGGCTCGCCCCCCGCCTGGCGCGGTGGCTGGAAGAACAACTGGCGGGAGGTGGGGTCGGCCTGGAGCAGCGGCGCCGCCTGGCGCAGGGAACGGCTCAGTTCGGGTCCCACCGCAAAACCCCGCTCGGCCAGCGCGATCGCCGGCGCCATCACCCGGGCCAGGGGCAGGCGGCCGTAGCAGCGCTGGGCCAGCAGCAGGCCGGCGGGGGTGCCGGGCACGGCGGTGCTGAGCAGGCTGCGGGTGGCCCGCTGGCGGTCGACCTGGCCATCGGCAGCCAGAAACATCCCGGGAGTGGCCGCCAGGGGGGCGGTCTCCCGGAAGTTCACCGCCACGGCCACGCCGCGGCCGACCGCCAGCTCGGGGCCGCTCTGACCTGGCCGTTGAACCGGCAGGCAGCCCCGCCCACGGGCGGGGGAGGGGCCCGGCAGCCAGAGCACAGCGAACCCACCACCACCCAGGTTGCCGGCCTGGGGCAGGGTCACCGCCAGGGCGAAAGCCGTGGCCACCGCCGCGTCCACCGCGTTGCCCCCCTGGCGCAGCACCGCCGCCCCCGCCTCCGAGGCCAGCCGCTCCTGGCTGGCCACCATGCCCCCTGCCGACCACTGCGGCTGGAAGCGCTGGCTGCCCTCCTGCAGGGGGTTGGCGCGGCCCGGCAACGGCAGCGCCAGCACCAGGGCGATCAGAGCCGGAGTCGACCGGACCCGCTGGGGAAGGGGCTGGGAGAGGGATACTGGGCGCTGGCGACGGCTCATGGCTGATCTGTGGTTGGCAGACCACCGAGCGCCTCAGCAGCCGAACGTTGCGGGTCGGCGGCGGCGGAAACTGGACCAAAACCGCCACCACCCGGGGTCTCGATGCAGAGTGCTTCGCCGGGCTGCAGCTCGATGGTGCAACAACCCGGCAGCTCCTCGCGGCGCCCATCGACCCGCTCTAACACGTTGCGGCCGCAGGCCCCCGGGGCGCCGCCCTCCAGCCCGAACGGCGCCACGCTGCGGCTGCCGGAAATCAGCGACACCGCCAGGGGCTCCAGGCAGCGCAGCTGGCGCACCACCCCGTCGCCTCCCTGCCAGCGGCCGGCGCCGCCGCTGCCGCGGCGGATGGCGAAACGCTCCAGCCGCATCGGGAAGCGGGCCTCCAGCACCTCCGGATCGGTGAGGCGGGAGTTGGTCATGTGGCTCTGCACAGCCGAGGCGCCGGCAAAGCCGCGGCCCTGCAGGTCGCGGCCAGCGCCGGTCCCGCCGCAGAGGGTTTCGTAGTACTGCACCCGGGCATTGCCGAAGCTGAGGTTGTTCATCGTGCCCTGGGCCGCCGCCTGCACCCCCAGGGCCCCGAACAGGGCGTTGGTGAGCGCCTGCGACACCTCCACATTGCCGGCCACCACCGCCGCCGGTGGCCGGGGATTGAGCAGGCAGCCCTCGGGCACAATCAGCTCCAGGGGCTCCAGGCAGCCGGCATTGAGAGGGATCGCCTCCCCCACCAGGCAGCGGAACACGTAGAGCACCGCCGCCTTGGTGACGGCCAAGGGAGCGTTGAAGTTGTCGGGACGCTGGGGGGATGTGCCGCTGAAATCCACCTGGACCCGACCCACCTGCGGATCCAGGCGAATCGCCACGGCGATGTGTCCGCCGCCGTCGAGATCAACGCTGAAGTGTCCATCGCGCAGCTGGGCCAGGACCCGCCGCACCGCCGCCGCCGCGTTGCGCTGACCGTGGCGGGCGTAGGCGATCACCTCCGCCAGTCCATGGCGGTTGATGAGCTGCTGGAGCTGGTCGACTCCGAGCTGGTTGGCGGCCACCTGGGCCTGCAGGTCGGCCAGCAGCTGGTCGGGGTTGCGCACCGGCCAGGGGCCGGCGGCCAGGCGCTGCCGCCAGGCCCCTTCATCCCAGCGGCCCGCCTGCACGAAGGGCACATTGTCGAGCAGCAGCCCCTCCTCGGTGATCGAGCGGCTGAAGGCCGGCATCGAGCCGGGGCTGATGCCGCCCACATCGGCATGGTGTCCGCGGCTGGCCACGAACAGCACCGGTGGCCCGGCGAGGTCTGCGCCAGAGCCAGCGGGTGCGAACACCGGCGTGATCGCGGTGATGTCCGGCAGGTGGGTGCCACCGTTGTAGGGGTCGTTGCTGAGCACCACATCACCGGGGACCAGGGGGGGACGCTCGCCCCGAGCGATCGCCGCCAGCAGGCCGGCGACGCTGTCGCCCATCGAGCCCAGGTGCACCGGAATGTGGGGGGCGTTGGCCACCAGGGCGCCGCGGCCGTCGAACACGGCGCAGGAGAAGTCGAGACGCTCGCGGATGTTCACTGAGCGGGCGCTCTGCTGCAGGCGCGCCCCCATCTGCTCAGCCACCGCCATGAAGCGGTGGTTGTAGAGCTGCAGCAGGGTGGGATCGGGGGCATCAGCAAGCTCGGCAGCAGCAGCCGCGCCAGCTCCGGCCATGGGGGCCTGGGACGCCTGTTGCTCCAACAGCAGGACACTGCCGCGCAGCAGGCGCGCCTGCCAGCCGGCCTCCAGCAGGCTGGTGGAGGTGGGATCGGTGATCAGCGCCGGCCCCTGCAGCCGCTGGCCCGGCTGAAGCTGGTGACGCTGCCAGTGGGGCACCTGCAGCCAGCGGTCATGCTGCCAGAGCGGACTGGTGGCCGGTACTGACATCTCGGGCTCGGGCACCCCTGGTTCTGCCACAGCCGGTTCTGCCACAGCCGGTTCTGCCACCTCGGAGGCGCCGCTGCCGGTCTCCAGCTCCACCAGCAACCGCTCCACCACCAGGGTCTCGCCGCCAGCCTCCGGCAGGTAACCGAAGCGCCGGCGGTGGCTGGCGGCGAACTGCCGCCGCAGCTCCGCCAGCTCGGCATCGGCCGCCACGGTGGTCACCGCGGTGGTCGGCATGGCGGGCCAGAGCACCTCCAGCCCCTGCTCCCGGCCGGGGTAACGCAGCTCCAGCCGCACGCCCACCCGGGCCGGCGGCCCGTCCCCGGCCAGCTGCCTGGCCCCTTCCGCCACCAGCTGGTCGCGAGCCTGGCGCAGCAGGGGCAGCAGCTCCGCCTCGAGCTGGCCGACCAGACTGCGCTCCAGCAGCAGGCGCTGGCGGGCCATGCCGATGCCATAGGCCGAGAGCACCCCGGCCAGCGGGTGCAGCAGCACCCGACGCACCCCCAGCACCTCGGCCAGGCGGCAGGCGTGCTGGCCGCCGGCACCGCCGTAGCTCACGAGCAGGGCGCCGCGCAGGTCGTGGCCCCGCTCGATCGAGATGCGGCGGATGGCACTGGCCATGGTCTCGATGGCGATCGCCAGGGCGCCGGCCGCCACCTGCTCGGGGGTGATGCCGGGAGCCACAGCGGCCATCCGCGCCGCCAGCTCGGCAAAGCGAGCCCGGGCGGCCTGGGGATTGGCGCCCTCGTCGCCGCCGGGGCCGAACACCGGCGGCAGGGCCGTGGCGGGCAGCCGGCCGAGCAGCAGGTTGGCGTCGGTGACGGTGGCCGGACCACCGCGGCGGTAGGCGGCCGGCCCCGGGTTGGCCCCGGCCGATTCAGGCCCCACCAGCAGCCGCTCGCCGTCGAAGCGCACGATCGAGCCGCCGCCGGCGGCCACGGTGTGGATCGGCAGCATCGGCGCCTGCAGCCGCAGCCCGGCGATCTCCGTTTCCGGCTGCCGCTCCCAGGCCAGCTCCCCCAGCTCCGGCGCAAAGTGGAACACGTCGGTGGAGGTGCCACCCATGTCGAAGCCCACCACCGGCTGGGGTGGGGCATCCGGGGCCAGCGCCTGACGCGCCACGGCCACGGCGCCGACCATGCCACCGGCCGGCCCGGAGAGGATCGTGTCCTTGGCGTGCAGCAGGGCCGGATCCGCCAGGGCGCCGCTGGAGCCCATCACCCGCAGGCGCGGCCCTGCTGGCGGCTCCCCGCCCAGGGCTGCGCGCACCTGGGCCAGGTAGCCATCCAGCACCGGCGCCACCGCCGCCTCCACCAGGGTGGTGTGGCCGCGGGGCACCAGGCGCGGCTGGGCGCTGAGCTGGTGGGAGAGGGCGATCTCGGCAAAGCCGAAGGGCCCCAGCCAGGCCGCCAGTTGCTGCTCATGGGCCGGCTGGCGGCAGCTGTGCAGCAAAGCCACCGCGCAACTCAAACAGCCGGCAGCCTGGGCCTCGCGCACCGCGACGGCCAGGGCCCCATCGAGCTGCAGGGGCTCCAGTTCCCGGCCATCGGCGGCCAGCCGGCCGCCCACCTCAATCACCCGCCCATCAAGGGGGCGGGGCCGCTCGATCGCCAGGGCGAAGATCTCCGGACGGTGCTGGTCGCCAATGTTGAGCAGATCGGCGAAACCGCGGTTGATCAGCAGCAGCACCGGCGCACCGCGGTGCTCCAGCAGGGCGTTGGTGGCCACGGTGGTGCCCAGGCGCACCTCCTCCACCAGGCCGGGGGGCAGGGGGGCCTCATCGGCCAGCCCCAGCAGCTCGCGCAGGGCGCTCACCGCCGGATCACCGGGCCGCTCGGGCTGCTCGGACAGCACCTTGCGCACCCGCAGAGCACCGGTGGGATCACAGGCCACCACGTCGGTGAAGGTGCCGCCGCGGTCGATCCAGAACCGCCAACCGCGCCCGCTGCCTGCAGCCTGCTCCGCCATGGCCGGCAGCGTAGGCAGCCGGCCCAGCCCCTGGGCTCAGGCGGACGGCTCGAACACCACCTGGCCGAACACGTTCTGCACCACGAACAGCAGCACGTAGCCCAGCAAGGCCGCCAGCACTGGCGTGGAAACCCAGCCCGAGGCGATGCGGGCCAGCAATCCCCAGCGCACCTGACGCAGACCGCGCGGCCCCTGCAGCAGGGCCACCCCCACCACCGCGCCGATCACGGCCTGGGAACTGGAGACCGGGATCAGGGGAATCGGCGGGAACCCCAGCCCCGCCAGGGCATCGGCGAGTCCCTGGGAGGAGAAGAGGAACAGCACCAGGGCATTGGCCAACACCACCACCAGGGCCCCGAAGGGAGAGAGGGGCATCAGCCGGTCGCCCACCGTGAGCATCACCTGGCGCGAGTGGGTGTAGACGCCCACGGCGATGGCCAGGCCACCCAGCAGGAACAGCTGCTGGGTGCCGCTGACCACCAGCCCCCCCGGGAGGTTCAGGGCGGGGAAGGGAGCGGCGGGCACAAACACCCCCAGCACGTTGCCGATGTTGTTGGCCCCCAGGCTGTAGGAGCCGAACACCCCCGCCAGGATCAGACCCAACCGCAGCAGGGCATCCAGGCGCAGCAGATGCAGCCGGCTGCGGCGCAGCAGCATGGCCCCCACCGCGTACAGCACGGCTGCCATGAGGGCTGCCAGCAGCGGACAGAACACCCAGGTGGCCACGATGCGGCTGAGCTGGCTGAGGTCGGTGGCCGATCCGCTGAACCAGTTCCAGCCCACGATCGCCCCCACCACCGCCTGGGTGGAGGACACCGGCAGGCCGGCCCGGGTCATCCAGGCCACGGTGAGGGCAGCGGCCAGGGCGGTGGTGAATGAGCCGGCCAGGGCATTCACCGCCCCCAGCTGGCCGAGGCCGCCGCTGGCGCCGGCGCCGGCGCTCACAGCCCCCAGCACCACAAAGGTGCTGCAGAGGAAGGCGGCGGTGGAGAAGCGCAGCATGCGGCTGCCCACCGCGGAGCCGAACACATTGGAGGCGTCGTTGGCTCCCAGCGACCAGCCCAGGAACAGACCGCTGGAGAGGAACAGCAGACCGGTGGCCAGCACTACAGGGCCCGCTTGATCGCCAGGATCGACAGCTCGTCGCTGATCTCCTCGGCCAGGTCGGCCAGACCATCGATCAGCGCCAGGGCATCGCGGCCGAGCAGCTTCTGGTCCAGGGGGCGGGCAGAGGCGAACAGGGCGGTCTTCAGGCGCACTGTGATGCCATCGGCCTCTGCCTCATGGATGCGGATCTGGTTGATGTGGTCGCGCACGGCCTCCGGGTTGCGAAAGAAGGCCCGGGCCCCCAGCACCGCCGCCTGCACGCTCTGCACCACCACCGCCACCAGGTCTTTCACATCGGCCAGCGACTCGCGGCGGTTGAGCACCTCGGCATAGGCAATCAGGAACTCCTGAAAGGCGTTCTTGAGAGCATCCAGCAGGCCGTAGAGATGGCTGAGCAGGCGCAGCACATCGCCGCGGAAGTCCGGAATCAGCATCTCGCTGTAGAGGGTGTCCACCACCCGGCGACGCAGCTGGTTGCAGCGCTCCTTGAGCTGGATCAGCTGCTGCAGCTTCTCCTCGGTTTCGGGAGCCAGTCCCCGCTCCAACAGCAGCACCATCCCCCTCTCGAACTGGATGCCCCCCTCGGCCACCTTGTCGAGGAGCTCATCGATCCGCAGCTCCAGGGAACGGGTGTGGGCGAACAGGGCCTGGGGATGGTGCATCAGCGGTAGTTCTCAAACTGGAGCGGCACCTCCAGATCCTTCTCCTGCTCGCGCAGCAGGGCGATCACCTGCTGCAGGTCGTCCTTGCTCTTGCTGGTGATCCGCAGGCTCTCGCCCTGAATGGCCACGGTGACTTTCTTGATGCTGTCGCGCACGGCCTTGCTCAGCTTCTTGGCCAGGTCCTGGCTCAGCCCCTTGCGCAGCTTCACCACCTGCTTCACCTTGTTGCCACCCACGGCCTCAGGGTCCTGGAAGTCGAAGATCTTCAGGGAGAGGTTGCGCTTGGTGGCCTTCTGCAGCAGCACATCGCTCACCGCCTGCAGGGTCATGTCGCTGGCGGTGGTGATCGTGAGGCTCGTCTCCTCCAGCTCGATCGCAGTGCCGGAGTCCTTGAGGTCGTAGCGCTGGCTCACCTCGCGGCGCACCTGGTCGAGCGTGTTCACCAGTTCCTGGCGGTCGAAGTCGGAGACCACGTCGAAGGAAAAGGTGTCAGCCATCAGAACGGTTGCGGCCTGGGGCGGCGGGAGATTTCCCGGAGCCTAGAAAAGCGCTGCCGCTCCGGCCCGCCCCTCCCGGGGCTGCCATCGTTGCCTGAAGCGGGGTGCTCTGACAGCTCAGAATGGATGGTGCTTCCAGCTCCACTGCTCGCCATGGCCTCCACCGCCGCGCTCGCCCCCTTTGCCTGGTCGCTGCTGCTGGCGGCCGGGGTGGTGGTGTTCAGCACCGTGCCCCTGGGGGCCGCCCGCTCGCAGGCCAACTTCCAGATGGCCGACCTGGCCGCTCCGCGGGCGATGTTCGAGCGGCTGCCGGCCTGGGGCAAGCGGGCCGCCTGGGCTCACCAGAACTGCTTCGAGGCGTTCACGCTGCATGCCCCGGCGGCCCTGCTCTGCCTGCTGGCCGGGGTGGGCAGCCCGGTGGCGATCGTGGCGGCCTGGCTCCACCCGGCGCTGCGGCTGGCCTACATCGGCGCCTACGTGGCCAATATCCCACCCCTGCGCGGCCTCTGCTGGGCCGGCGGCCTCACCTGCAGCGGCATCCTCTATGCGGAGGGATTGAAGGCGGTTCTGGCCGGCTGACGGCTCCTCAGGCGGCCTGCAGCTGGGCCAGCTGGTCGCGCAGCCGCTGGGTGAGGCGGGTCTGCACCAGGGCGCAGAGATCGTCCACCAGCTCCCCCTCCACCTGCCAGATGGTGCGGGCCCCGTCCCGGGTGCAGCGCAGCAGCCCAGCCCTCTGCAGCTGGCCGAGCTGGCGGCTGATGTGCGACTGCGAGAAACCCGTGGCCTTGATCAGGCTGGCCACGTCCATAGGCCCCTGCTTGAGCTGACAGAGCAACTGCAAGCGGGCGGGCTCGCTGAGCAGGCGAAAGAACTGGCTGTATTCCTCCAGCAGTTCTGGGGAAGGCATGGAACCCGGAGCGCCCATGAAAGCGGGTTATGACGATACAGGCATTATGCCCTAGGTCCCTGCCACGCCTGGGGCAGGATGCCCCACACGTACAGCCGCAGCCCCTCCTCCGATGATTCCGCCCCTCACCACCGGCCTGCAACGCTCACCGGGCTCGCGGAGCGGGGGCTGGCTCCTGGCCATGCTCACCCTGCTGATGGCCGGCGCCCCCCTGGCCGTTGACGCCAGACCCCGACTGGCCCAGGCCAGCGCCGGCACAACCGTCCGCCAGCCACCCTCCTGGGCAAAGCATGACTGGCAGCGTCGCCGCCCCTGGAGCCACGGCTGGTATGGCATCGGCTGGCAGAACAACGTGCCCACCTGGGGTTGGTGGCCGCCCCAGTCGGCCGCATGGGGCCTGCCCAATCTGGCCGCAGCGGCTGAGATCAACCGCGCCGTGACCAAGGCCATCGACGCCAAGCAGGCCACGATCACCGTGGCGGACAGCAGCGATCAACTCGTCTATGGCTCCCTGACCGTTCCCAGCGACCGGCAGGTGACCTTCGTGGTGGTGCGCAATGGCGAGCGGTTCAGCATGACTGCCGACTGCCAGAACGGCCGTCTCAACGGCAGCGATCCCAACAGCACCGCCGCTGCCCAGCTGCTCCATGCCGCCTGCCAGGTGGCCTTCGGGCCGGGGTGAGCGCGGTCGTTCAGTCGAAGAACATCAGGCTCACCACCTTGCCCATGTCCTCGGCCACCCGCACACTCGCCAGCAGGGTTTCGCTGTCGTGAAAGGCGTAGCAGATCAGCTGGTCGCAGCGGCTGATGATGTCCTGATTGCAGAGGCTGCTGGCCATCGGCAACGGCAACTCGTCGTGTTCGGGCTTCTCTACCAGGTGGAGCACCTGCTCGAGCTGGTCGCGAGATTCTGCGGGCTGGCGGTCGAGGCTCTGGGGCAGGAGCACGGTGAGCCGACCCGGATCGATCTCCAGCACACTCCTGATCACCGCTGCGTTCACCCCCTGGGCACCTGAAGTGATCAGGTTGTGGCCCTCCTGGGCCAGGGAACGGGCCACAAGCTCCACCAGGTGGATCGACACCACCGGCACGTGGCGACTGCCGAGAATGGCAATGCGGCGTTTGCTGCGGTCCTGAAGCATGGCCAGCTCCTGGGCCAGCGTGTCGATCCGATCCAGTGAGGGAATATCCAGAGACCGGGTCACCACAGGCCCACGGGCGGCTTCTTGAAACTAGCAGCGCTGCAGGGTGTTCAGGGAGTGGCGACAGGCAGGCCAAGCCGGGCGAACAGGCCGCTGAAATCGCAGTGCTCCTCCACCAGCCGCACGGCATAGCTGGCCTTCACCGCCTCGTGCAGGCGCACATGCCCGAAGGCCTGCTCGATCACTTCCACCGTGGTGAGGGTGTCGTGCTCCACCTTCAGCAGGGGCACATCCAGCTCCTCCGCCCGGGAGACGAGCTGGGGCAGGGGCTCCCCGGCACCGGTGAGGATCAGGCACTGGGTGGAGGCCTCCAGGGCCGCCAGCTGGATGTCGGTGCGGTCGGCACCGGTGACCACGGCCATGTTGCGGCGGCGGCGGAAGAACTCCATCGCCGAATTCACGTTCATGGCGCCGATCGAGAGGGTTTCCACCAGCAGATCGAGCCGGTCGTGGCAACAGAGCACCTGGGCCTCCAGGCGCCGTGCCAGCTCCTCCACCGTGACGCTGCGCAGCAGGGGACTGCGGGGCATGACACCGAGCACCGGCAGTCCCAACCGCTCAAGGGCCGGTGCCACCTGCTCGCGAATCGGGCCGATGGCATGGGGGTTCACGGCGTTGAGCACCACCCCGGCCAGCCGCTGGCCGAGTTCCCGCCGGGCAGCCAGCAGGGCATCGAGGCTGCGGCTGTCACTCCAGGGATGCACCAGCAGCACGTCGGCCCCCAGGCCGCTGGCCAACTCGGCCAGGCTGAGGCCATAGAGCAGGCCTTCATAGAGGCTCCCCGCAGCCTCCAGCAGGGCCAGGGAATCCGCAGGCCCCGCCGTCAGTTGCAGGCGCAACTGCTCGAAGCCAGGGCCCGGTGCCAGATCACCGCTGAGCATGCGCCGCTCCGCCGCCCCGGGCTCGAGCGCGTGCAGCGAGGGAATCAGCCGCTCCTCCGCCAGGCCCAGGGTGGAGCCCACAAAGCGCACATCCGCATCCAGCAGGGCATCGCCTGGGGGCAGCATGCCGGGCTCGGGTGTGGTGGCCAGCGGTTTGCCGAAGCGCAGGGGCACCCCCGCCTTGATCAGCTGGCGTCCCAGCCCCAGCACCACGGCGGACTTTCCGCTGAAGGGTTCACAGGAGCCGATCAGCAGAATCGGGGCCATGAAGCAAGCTGCGGCTCAGCACAAATTAGATGACCCACTGCATCGATTCAGCTGTCACTCTCAGGCCCGCCCGGTTGTTCGCCGGTGAGCAACCAGCGCCAGAAGCTGTCAGGGAACTGACCGTCCTCTCGCTGCATCAACCAATACACAACCTCATAGGCAGGGATGGTGAAGCTGTAGCCGAAATCAGGGAGTTGGGGAAACTGCAACGTGCAGGCCAGGGTTTCGAGCGGCGCCGGCTCGCCCTGCCACCCCAGGATGAACGGGTGGCTGCGACCATCGGCCAGGCGCCGCTCCCCCTGCCATTCCCCCTGGTGGAGCTGGGCAACCGCCGGCTGCAGGAGGTGGCGGTAGGCCACACCCCCGCAATAGGGGGCGAACAGGAGCACCTGGGGCTCCAGTTCCGGGGGGGTGGGGACGAGGTCCGCAGCGGAAGTCATGGTGTGCCCGACAGGATGGGGTGCCCGACAGGGCTTGGTTGCAGCGCGGCACGGCACCAGCCCACACCCGAGACCCTAGCCGCGGCCACCACGGCAGAACGGCCTGGGGGCGTCGCCCATAGTGGGGACTCAGGCCCTGGCAGAGGGGTGTGGCGGTGGTGAACAGTCCCTGCGTTGCGATCACCGGCGCCAGCGGAGCCCTGGGCCAGGCCCTGCTGCGCCGCTGGCATCACCGGGGAGCCCGCCTGATCGCACTGAGCTGCGGCCCCCGGGATCTGGAGCTGCTGGACGGCAGCGGCCAGGCCATCCCCCTGCGGGACGCAACCTGGTGCGTGGGCGATGAGGAGCGCCTGCGCCCCCTGCTGGCTGAGGTGGACATCCTGGTGCTCAACCACGGCATCAACGTGTACGGCAACCGCAGCCAAGACGCCTGCCACCGCTCCCTGGAGGTGAACGCCCTGAGCAGCTGGCGGCTGCTGGAGCTGTTCGCGGCGGTGGTGGTCGAGCGCCAGACCGCCGCAGACCCCGCCGCCCCCAGGCCCCGGGCTGAGGTGTGGATCAACACCTCCGAAGCCGAGATCCAGCCTGCGCTCAGCCCGCTCTATGAACTCAGCAAACGGCTGCTCGGCCAGCTGGTGAGCCTCAGGGTCCTGGATCTGGCAGGGCCCCAGCTGCGCATCCGCCGACTGGTGCTGGGGCCGTTCCGCTCAGCCCTCAACCCGGTGGGGCTGATGGGTGCCGACTTCGTGGCCGGTGAGATCCTCCGTCAGGCCCGGCTGGGCTGCAATCTGATCATCGTCACCCCCAACCCGCTCACCTATGTGCTGATGCCGATGGCCACCCTCAGCCGCTGGCTCTATTTCAAGGCCCTTACCCGGGGCTAGAAATCGCGATCCGTGAGGATTTCACAGCCATCGCTGGTCACGGCGATGGTGTGCTCCCACTGGGCCGAGAGACTGCCGTCCACGGTCACAACCGTCCAGCGGTCCTTCAGGGTGCGGCAGGCCTTGCTGCCGACGTTGAGGATCGGCTCCACCGCCAGGGTCATGCCCGCCCGCAGCTTCATGTTGGGGAGCTCGCGGGTGCGGTAGTTGAACACCGAGGGCTCCTCGTGCAGATTGCGGCCCACCCCATGGCCCGTGTAGTCCTCCACCACGGCATAGCCGTGGGCCTCCACGTGGTCCTGCACCGCAGCGGCGATGTCGAACAGGGTGTGGCCTGCACGGATCTGGGCCAGGCCCTGCATCAGCGACTCCTGGGCCACGCGGGAGAGACGGCGCGCCTCCTCGGGGGTCTCCTCACCCACACAGATGGTGACGCAGCTGTCGCCGTGGTACCCGTCGAAATAGGCCCCGGTGTCGATCTTCACCAGGTCGCCGGCCTTGATCACCCGCTTGCCACTGGGAATGCCATGCACCACCTCGTTGTTGATCGAGGCGCAGATGCTGGCCGGAAAGCCGTGGTAGCCCTTGAAACTGGGGGTGGCGCCCATCTCGCGGATGCGCTTTTCGGCATGGGCGTCCAGGTCGCCGGTGGAGAGGCCGGGGGCTGCCAGTTCGATGATTTCCCGGAGCACCGTGGCCACGATCCGGCTGGCCTGGCGCATGGTCTCGATCTCACGGGCGCTCTTGACCTCGACTCCCCTTCGACTTTTCTGGATCCTCGGGCCAGCCTGCACCAGGGGCCTGGGGCTGCTGTCCTGACCCATACCCCCGCCGCCGGCCTGGCTGCGGCCCGTGCCGGTGGTGCTGGCAAGCAGGTCGGCAAAGAGGTTCATCGGACGGCCTGCGGGCAACTGGCTACTCCAGGCAAGCTATCAACGGTTGCAGCCCCCCTGTGCCGGCATCCAAACCCAGACCGCTGGCACTGAGGCTGCGCCAGGCCCACGCGGCCCTGGCCCCACTGGTGGTGCTGCCCCTGCTGATCACCGTGGTCACGGGCCTCGGCTATCGCCTCCTGCGGGACTGGGGCGGGCTGGGGCGGGATCGGGCCCACCTGCTGATGGTGCTGCACGAGGGTGAGTGGCTCACGCGCTGGTTCGGCAGCAACGGCGAAACGGTGTATGTCCTGCTGAACGGCCTGGGATTGCTCTGGATGCTGGCCAGCGGAGGGACGTTGCTGGTGCAGCGCTGGCGCCGAGGGGTGGGCTGACCCCCCAGCCGTTACAGTGGCGGTTTGGACAGCTGTTGCGGCACCGCCGCAGCCAGTTCGCCCAATCTGCGCAAGCCCAGCCGTCCCAAGCGAGACCCTGACGTCGATGACACCCGAAACCGTAGAGCCCGCCGTGGATGCGGCAATTGACGCAGCACAGCAGGCCACTGAGCCATCGACCGCTGAGCCTTCGGCCTCCGAGCCCTCCACCGCGGAAGCCAGCCCTGCCGCCGTGGCCGTGACCACTGGCAAGTTGTGCGCAGCCGAGCTGATCCGGGCCTTCGAAGCCGAACAGCTCAAGTCTGAGCTCCCCGACATCTATGTGGGTGACACCGTGAAGGTGGGCGTGCGCATCCGCGAGGGCAACAAGGAACGCGTGCAGCCCTACGAGGGCGTGGTGATCGCCAAGCGCCATGGCGGCCTTAACGCCACCATCACCGTGCGCCGCATCTTCCAGGGTGTGGGGGTGGAGCGGGTGTTCATGCTCCACAGCCCCCAGGTCGCTTCCGTGAAGGTGGAGCGGCGCGGTAAGGTTCGCCGGGCGAAGCTCTTTTATCTGCGCGACCGTGTGGGTAAAGCCACCCGCGTCAAGCAGCGCTTCGATCGCTGAGATCAGCTCCACAAGGAGCTGGCTTCACCACCTCCAACTGGGGATATCGGGCTCTGCGCCGTTAGTTCAGTTGGTAGAACGCAGGTCTCCAAAACCTGATGTCGGGGGTTCAAGTCCTCCACGGCGCGTTCGATGTCCCCAGCAGACGGATTCAACCTCCATTCCTGACACCCAGACCTGGGTTTCTGAGCTTGGATTGTTTTGCTCCCGTCCTTGTTTGCCCTGCTGTTTTCCCTTCCCGAACATGGAGTTGGATCTTCAACCCGGAGATGTGGTCAAGGTGCTCGAGTCCGCAGCCCTTGGCTGGGTTCGAGCCCGTGTGATCCGGGTCAAATCCGGTGGCCGTGTCGTTGTGCAGAGTGATCAGGGCAGGGAATTCACCGCCCGGGGTAATCAGGTGCGCCTGATCGAGCCCGCCGGTTTTCGTCCCTGAGTGTTCGCACCATCCATCGTCGTTCCCAGCGAGGTCCGTTGTGGCCTTGCTCCCACTCCCTCGGGGGTGGTTTTTTTCTGGTCGGGATCGCCATGCAGCAGCCCACAACACGGCCAGTTGACGAGAGGGGGGGCGGCAATGGATACTTTCTTGGTCGCAGCGCAGCAGCGGCGTTCAACCTGATCCAAGCAGGATCTTTCGATCCCATTCAGCTGCCTTCAACCGCTGGATGGCTGGCTACCAGGACACTTCCTGGTTCAGGCCAGGCCTGGGACTGTAGTTCAATCGGTTAGAGCACCGCCCTGTCACGGCGGAAGTTGCGGGTTCGAGCCCCGTCAGTCCCGTTTTCTTTATCTGGAGAGCCAGCGGTGGCAGCTGAGGCCAATCAGGGGCGTGCAATCTGCGTGCGCCTGGCCCCCAGTCCAACCGGCACCCTGCACATCGGCACGGCCCGGACGGCGGTGTTCAACTGGCTGTTTGCCCGCCACTGCGTCGGTTCCTTCCTGCTGCGCATCGAAGACACCGACAAAGAGCGCAGCAAACCGGAATACACGGCCAACATCCTGGATGGTCTGCAGTGGCTGGGCCTGGACTGGGACGCAGAGCCGGTGATCCAGAGCGAGCGGGTGGAGCTGCACCGCGCCGCCATCCAGCAGCTGCTCGATTCGGGCCACGCCTACCGCTGCTACGCCAGCGAGGCCGAGCTCACCGCTATGCGCGAGCAGCAGGCCGCCAGCAAGCAGGCCCCCCGCTACGACAACCGCCACCGCGACCTCAGCCCCGAGCAGGAGCAGGCCTTCATCGCCGAGGGCCGCGAGTCGGTGATCCGCTTCCGCATCGACGACAGCCGCACGATCAGCTGGAGCGACCTGGTGCGCGGCACGATGCGTTGGAGCGGCAGTGATCTGGGCGGCGACATGGTGATCGCCCGCCGGGCCCCCGCCGACCAGATCGGCGATCCCCTCTACAACCTGGTGGTGGTGGTGGACGATGCGGCCATGGCGATCAGCCACGTGATCCGCGGCGAGGACCACATCGCCAACACCGCCAAGCAGCTGCTGCTCTACGAGGCCCTTGGCCACTCCGCCCCGCTCTTTGCCCACACGCCGCTGATCCTCAACAAGGAGGGCAAGAAGCTCTCCAAGCGCGACGGCGTGACCTCCATCAGCGATTTCCGGGCCATGGGCTACACGGCCGGAGCCCTGGCCAACTACATGACCCTGTTGGGCTGGTCGCCGCCGGAGGGCATGGGCGAGCGCTTCTCCCTGAAGGAGGCAGCTGCGGCCTTCAGCTTTGAGCGGGTGAACAAGGCAGGCGCCCGCTTCGACTGGGACAAGCTCAACTGGCTCAACGGCCAGGTGCTGCGCGAGCAAGGGGCTGCAGCACTGCGTGAGCAGCTGCTGCCGCTGTGGGCCGCGCGGGGCTGGGGCGAGCCGGGAGCGGCCAATCCCGTGCAGGCCGATCCGGCCTGGCAGCTGGAGCTGGTGGACCTGCTGGCCCCCTCGCTCACCCTGCTGGCTGATGGGGTGGACCAGGCGGAGCCCTTCTTCGAGCGCCCACCGCTCAACACGGCGGCCGAGGGCCAGCTCGCCGCCGAGGGCGCCCTGCCGGCCCTGACGGCTCTGGCGACGGCCCTGGAGGCCCGCGATCCGGCCGAGACCCTGAGCGCCGATCAGGCCCAGGCGCTGCTGGGCGAAGCCGCCGGGACCGCCGGCGTGAAGAAGGGGGTGATCATGAAGAGCCTGCGCGCCGCCCTGCTGGGCAGTTTGCAGGGCCCCGACCTACTCACCACCTTGCGGCTGCTGCAGCGCAGCGGCGACGCCCTGCCCCGCATCCAGCGCTGCCTCTGAAGGGCCGGCTGCCTCTCGCTCCACCAATCCAAGCCTGCGGGCCAACGGCCCGGCCGTCAGGCCCTGCAGGCCCACGGTGAGCAGGATGGTGAGAAAAACCAGACCCTGAAGCCGGCCCGCGCCCAGCACGCCGGCCTGCTCCAGGCGGATGGCGAACAGGCTGGCCACCGCCGCGGTGACCACCCCCCGGGGCGCCAGCCAGGCCAGCAGCGCCTGCTGCTTGAGCGAGAAGCCCATGCCCCAGGTGGCCAGTCCGATCGTCAGGGGGCGCTGCAGCACCATCATCGCCAGCACGCAGGCCACGCCGCCCCAGCCCAGGGGGCTGAGCTGGGCGAAACTCACGTCGGCGGCCAGCAGGGGAAAGAGCATGGTGATCGCCAGCTGGGCCAGCTGGCGGATCAGGTCATCGAGCCCGGCGGCATCGATGTCCGGCCGGCGGCCCACTACCACCCCGGCCGCCACGGCCGCCGGCAGGCCGGACTCCGGCAGCAGCAGCTCGCAGCCGGTGAACATCAGGAACAGGCTGCCCAGGGTGAGCTGCAACCGCAGGGCGCTGGCCTGCTGGGCAGGGATGCGGCGCAGGGCCTCGGCCAACAGCCAGCCGGAGGCCGCCCCGATCGCCACCCCACCACCAAGTCGCACCAGCAACCCCGTGGCCAGCCCCCGCCAGCCCTGCAGATCGCCGAGGGTGAGCTCCAGCAGCAACAGGGCCAGCACCGCTCCGATCGGTTCGAGCACCAGCCCCTCCCCCTCCAGCACATCCCCCAGGGGGGGGGTGAGACGGATCTGGCGCACCAGCGGGTTCACCACCGTGGGGCCTGTGGCCAGCACGATGGCGCTGAACACGGTGGCCAGGGCCCAGTTGAGGCCGGCCAGCCAGTGGGCCAGCACCAGGCCGCCCAGCAGGGCCAGCACCAGGCGCACGGCGCAGATGCGCAGCACGGCCTGGCGGGTGCCGTCGGCGGGCAGGCGCAGGTTGAGCCCGCCCTCGAACAGCACCAGGCTCACCAGCAGGCCGGTGATCGTGCCCAGACCATTGCCCAGGTCGAGCGGCTCCACCAGGCCCAGGCCCGCCCGGCCGATCAGCAGCCCGGCACTGAGCAGCAGCACCACCCCTGGCAGGCCCGTGAGCCAGGCCAGGGCCTGGGCCAGCGCCCCCGCAAACACGGTGACGCCCCAGAGCAGCCCCAGCCGCTCAGGCGTCATTCATCGTCGAGGGCGTTGAACCGGGGCTCCACCCGGATCGCGATCACCGAGCTGGGACGCACCACCAGGTACTCCCCCTCCAGCTCGGAGATCGGCACGTTCACGTAGGTGTCGGCCGTGGCGGCGGCGGG
>Ga0208482_1000010_pt1 | contig 61309 bp, 61 predicted proteins | sample LakMenEpi26Sep10_FD_150737 | JGI IMG/M metagenome (GOLD analysis project Ga0208482, IMG submission 150737) | Freshwater microbial communities from Lake Mendota, WI - 26SEP2010 deep hole epilimnion (SPAdes) | ecosystem: Environmental > Aquatic > Freshwater > Lake > Epilimnion/Euphotic zone ... | reverse complement strand
GCGATGTTGCAAAATTACTAAGTGGCAAACCAAACACTGTGGCCATTTTATCTGTGAAAAGAAATGAAGAAGTGTTAAGTTTTTCAGTGAAGAGAACTGAGATTAGAAATAATCCTGTTCAATTAAAAAAACTAGCTAACAATGTTGTTCTTGTGAGCATTACTGAATTCTCAAGGGGTGCTGCGCGTTCCATGCGTGCTGCATTAGCGGCAAGTGGATCAGAAAGAAGTGGAGTCATTCTTGATCTAAGAGGAAACCCAGGTGGTCTTCTTGTCGAAGCAACTGATGTGGCAGGTGCATTTTTAAATGGTGGAGTGGTTGTTGAATTTCACAGGCCAGGAAAATCTCCCGAGTTATTCGATGCAATTGGAGACGGTGATTCCAGAACTCCCTTAGTAGTTCTTGTTGACAGAGGAACAGCTTCAGCTGCAGAAATCGTGGCAGCAGCACTTCAGGATAGAAACCGTGCAGTCATTGTGGGTGAGAAAACTTTTGGTAAAGCTGCTGTACAGGATCTAACTCAGTTATCTGATGGTTCAGCTTTGGAATTAACAATTGGTTACTACGTAACTCCAAACGGGAAAAGACTAAATGACCAAGGTCTTGAGCCAGACATATTGGTATCTTCAAAAGAGTCAAAACAAGTAGCAGAAACACGAGCCTTACAAGTTCTTCAAGGACTCATTGCAAGTTCAGGGACACGTGGTTAATCATGAAAGAAAAAGGGAAAAAACTAGTAGCCCAAAATAAAAAGGCTCGTCATGATTATTCGATCGAAGATGTGATCGAAGCAGGAATAGTTCTAGTTGGCACTGAAGTTAAATCACTTCGTGAAGGCAGAGCAAGTTTGGTAGATGGTTTTGCTCAAATTAAAAACGGTGAAGTATGGTTACACAACGTTCACATACCTGAATATGATGCTGGTACTTGGACAAATCATGAACCAAGACGCATTAGAAAACTACTTGTCAATCGTTTAGAAATTACTAGGCTTTCTAAAGCCCTTCATGATTCAGGCAACACACTTGTGCCCTTAAGTATTTACTTTAAAGACGGCAGAGCCAAAATCGAACTTGCTGTGGCCAAAGGTAGAAAAGAACACGATAAACGTCAAGCGCTAAGAGAAAAAGCCGATAAGAGAGAAGTAGCCAAGGCAGTAGGTCGCCGCTTTAAGGGTGTAGAATAAAGAGTTCACAAAGAAAGAGAAAACTTCTTTTGTGAACGATTTACAACTCAATAGGGGGTGAACGGTTTCGACAACAGTGAATCGCGTTAGGTGAAGCGGGCCGAGGTTCAAGGCAGAACTCGTAAACCATGTCTTGAAAAAACAAGTGCAAATAAATCTCGCACTGACTTTGCTCTAGCTGCTTAAAGTAGCTTTAGCCATAAAGTCCGTCAGCTCAGAAGTTCCTTCGATCTGAGATCTGGCGTCGAAAGAAGGATCACTAACTAGTCGGGTTACGAGATTAGTTAGAAAATCAAACAGTAACTTTGACCGTGTTGCTAGCAAGGCCACGAGTAACTAGCAGGTCAAGAACACGCAATTGTGGATGCGCCCGGAGAAGCCCTAGTACGACGCTGATGGACGCGGGTTCAAATCCCGCCACCTCCACCGAAATCAAGGTGATGTGCTCACAAATTTATTTTGTGGGCACATTTTCTTTTTATACACATTTTGAATGCCCCACTGGCACCTGGTGTATCAAATGCCGTAGGCTCAATAGTGGTTGCAAGTTAATGATTTATGCAAGGTGTCTCTGATGCCGCGCAAGTCAGCGGCGAACACCCCGTGAAGGCAAAAGCATTGAGCGGTACATCAACAAAAAGCAGGAGAAATATATATGCCACAAGGCAGCGTCAAATGGTTTAACTCAGAAAAGGGCTTTGGATTCTTAGCTCCAGATGGAGGCGGACCAGACGTGTTCGTGCATTACTCAGCAATTCAATCTGATGGTTATCGTTCATTGAACGAAGAACAAAGAGTTGAATTCGATATCACCGAAGGCCAAAAAGGTCCACAAGCCGCAAACGTGCGCCCAGTTTAGACCAGGACTTCATACATTAGGCCCGCTAAGAAATTAGCGGGTCTTTTATTTTTTAACTTAAAGTTTCAACCATTAATGCTTTTATGGTGTGCATTCTATTTTCCGCTTGATCAAAAACAATTGAATTTTTTAAATTGAAAACTTCTGCTGTTACTTCAACACCGGTTATGCCAAAAGATTCTTTAATCTTTTTTCCAATAGTGGTGTTCTCGTCATAAAAGGCAGGAAGACAATGCATAAATTTGACGTCGCTGTTGCCCGTTAGATTTAATACATCCTTAGTCACTCGGTAGGGGTTTAACAGATTAATTCTTTCTGTCCAAACACTTTCATCTTCACCCATGGAAACCCACACATCGGTGTGAACAAAATCAACACCTTTAACTGCCTGGGCAACATCTTCGGTGATTGTGATTTTGCCACCAGATTTTCTTGCTAATTCCTGGGCAATGTCTTGAACTTGGGTGCTAGGACTTAATGATTTAGGGCACGCAAGTCTTACATCCATACCAAAGATTGCTGCTGTTACTAATAAAGAATTTCCCATATTGTTTCTGGCATCACCTAAGTATGCAAAAGAAATATCCTTTAACTTTTTATTGCTGTGCTCTTTCATCGTCATGAAATCTGCCAACATTTGGGTAGGGTGCCAAGAATCAGTTAGACCATTAAATACAGGAACACTTGCATGTTGAGCTAATTCTTCTACAGAACTTTGGGCAAAGCCGCGATATTCAATGGCATCAAACATTCTGCTTAAAACACGAGCCGTGTCGGCAATGGATTCCTTGTGTCCAAGTTGAGAGGAACTGGAATCAAAAAAAGTAGTAAAAGCACCTTGATCATGGGCCGCAACATCAAAAGCAGCACGAGTTCTAGTGGACGTTTTTTCAAAAATCAGAGCAATGTTTTTGCCTTTTAAGTATTTCTTTTCACGACCATTTTTTTTCTGCTTTTTCAATTTCTGGGCACGATCAATTATTTGAAGTAGCTCTTCGCCACTAAAGTCGATTTCTTTTAAGAAATCTCTTCCCTTTAGTTTCATGAACGACTCTTTCTTCAGATTTAGAAATACGGGGCTGAAACCTCAATGCTACCTAAGGTATCTGCCAGAATCAGACTGTGACTACTCCTCTTGATAACCCAGGCTCCTTGGGCGACACCCTGCTCGATGAAAAAACGCTAGAAACAAATGATGACGGGGATCATGAGAAATTTGCACATTATGTACAAAAAGAAAAGATTGTCGAAAGTGCAGTTACTGGAAAACCGGTAATTGCATTGTGTGGCAAGGTATGGGTTCCGGGTAGAGATCCTGGAAAATTTCCCATCTGCCCAGACTGCAAAAAGATCTTTGATTCACTTAAGTGAGTAGCCAAAACACTCTTTTAGTGCGAATATAAATTTATGTCTATTGCCCCCTTAGAAACACAAAGTGTTTCTTCAGAAACAAAAACCAATCCCTCCTGGGTTTGTATCGTGTGGAATGACCCAATTAATTTGATGAATTACGTAACTTATGTTTTTATGACCTACTTCAAGTATTCAAAAGAAAAAGCTGAAACCTTGATGCTGCAAGTCCATAATGAGGGCAAGTCAGCTGTGAGTGCTGGTTCTCGTGAAGAGATGGAACGAGACGTTAACGCTATGCATTCCTATGGCCTTTGGGCCACTTTGCAGAAATCGTAAGTTATGCAAAACCGAGGATTTAAGAAACAACCAAACGGAGAAATCAAATTTGAAATCGAAGCCCTAGAAATAGCATTACTAACCTCAATGATTGAACAAGTGGTTGCGCTTTTAACACCCCTAAATGTGGAAGAAAACCAAGACCCACTTGCCCAGATGGTCGGTATAGATGCCAATGCCAAAAAACCTGATGATGATGTGCTGCTTCGACTTCTTCCAGATGCCTACCAGAACGACAAGAAAGCTTCGCAGGAATTTAGAAGATTTACTGAAAGATCATTACGAGAAATAAAAACTAAACGCGCAAATCTAGTTTTAGAAAATCTACCTGAACCCGATCAGGCAATTTTAATTAAACCCAAAGACTTTGAAGCTTGGTTAACGGTGTTAAACGATGTGAGATTAGCTTTAGGAACCAGGGTAGGAATCGATGAAACAGATGAAGGAGATTTAACTGAAGAAGATGAAACTGATCACGCCAAGGAAATTTATTCCTGGCTAACCTGGTTGCAATCAAATCTGCTTGAAGAAATTAATTCATAGAAAAATTTAAGGGCCTTGAGTTTTCACCCAAGGCCCTTAAATTAATTACTTAACTGACTTTAGTGACCTTCGCTCTTCGCGAATGATCTGTCATCAGCAAAGCTCTTCAAGCGTGCGATCTTGTAAATCAATAGACCAAACACTGCTTTAGCCAAAACGTCTGCAATTGAGTAGCCGTATTGACGGAACACGAATGAACCTGGACCTTCAAACCAGTCACTATTGAACCAGACACCAAATACTGGGAATAGATAACTGATTGGGTAAACGCCCCAAGTTGCAATAAGAGTTAAACGCAAACCTCTTAATTCTTTAGCAACACCTGCTGGTTGGCGTCCCATGGACTTACCAAGTTCAACAAATAGAATCCAAAGAATGTATAGGAATGGGATTGTTGAAAGAGCTCCCCAAACTAATTTTGGAGCAATTTCAGCAGTTACTTCACCTGGATAACCAAGAATGATCATCAAAGCTGAAGCTGGAACTAGGCGAACTAGCAATTGGCTTTGAATCTTCTTTGCCAATGCAAGTACTGCAACTGTTTCTACAAGTAGTAGAGGAACAGTTAGAAGCCAGTCAACGTAGCGATAAGCTTCGTTGAATCCTTCTCCTGCAACTAATGAATAATCTCCACCAACGGTTGTTTGAATATATGCGTGGCGGAAAGAATCAAAAATTCTCCAATAATGATAAGCAGCGATACCGGTTACAGTTGCTGATGTAATCAGCGCTTGACGGTAACGAGGCAGTACACGGCCTTGTGCAACTAGCATGAATATTGTTGCGAAAATCATCGATGCTAAAGCAAAAGACAAGACGTTGTATACAGCCTGGAACTGTCCATTAGACAGTACTGATACTCCAACCATGTCGAACTCCCAAGACAACAACGCAGCAGACTTAAATTCTTTTCCCTAAAGAAAAGGTCAAGACCACTACCACCCGAATTTCGGGCTGAGACTGACCATATCGCCAAATTTCCAATCTGGACAACATATGAATAGGATTTTCTCGATAATTTGTGAAAATTAACCCAATTTCAGAGGGAAAAAAGCCAAATTGGGGTTTCCCAGGTAGAAATTAGAGACCTAATTTAAAGGCAATAGGCTTTGCTTAATTATGAACAATTCACCCATTGGAGTACTTGATTCAGGTGTAGGTGGACTGACCGTTGCCCGTGCAATTTTGGATCAATTACCCAATGAACCAATCAGATATGTAGGTGACAGTGCAAATGGACCATATGGTCCAAGACCAATTGCAGAAGTTAGAAAATTTTCATTACAAATAATGGACAAACTGGTTGAAGATGGGGTTAAAGCTTTAGTAATTGCCTGCAACACCGCATCTGCTGCGACTTTGCGCGATGCTCGCGAGCGATACAACGTGCCAGTTGTTGAAGTAATTGGACCAGCTGTGCGAAGAGCTGTGTCTGTGACTAGAAATAAAAAAGTTGGAGTTATTGGAACAAAAGCAACCATTGAAAGTGGAGCCTACGAGGATGCTTTTGCTGCAGCACCTGAAATTCAATTATTTTCCAAAGCATGTCCAAGATTTGTTGAATTCGTAGAAAGCGGCATTACATCGGGTGACGAAGTCTTAAGTGTTGCCAAAGATTACTTAGAGGAATTAAGAAATCAGAAAATTGACACCGTTGTATTAGGCTGCACGCACTTTCCACTTTTGTCGGCTGCCATTGGGTTTACTCTTGGGCCTGAGGTGGCAATAGTTTCAAGTGCGGATGAAACAGCACGCGATCTGTATCAAGTTCTTGTAACAAAAAAACTACTTAGAGACAAAAACCTAGCTGCACCTGTTCATGAATTTCTTGCTACGGGAGATGTGTCAACTTTTGCACCCCTTGCTAAGAGGTTTCTGGGACCCGAAGTCGCTAATGTTCAACAAGTTTAATAACACGATAAGGTGGAGAACATGACCAGAAGTGACGGCAGAACAAAAGATCAATTAAGACCTATAAAGTTTGAAACAAATTGGTTAGAAAACGCAGAAGGCTCTTGTTTAGTTCATTTCGGTAGAACCCGCGTCTTGTGCGTGGCATCTGTTAGTGAAGGTGTTCCAAGATTTAAAAAAGATTCCGGTGAAGGTTGGGTAACAGCTGAGTATGCGATGTTACCTAGATCAACTGAGTCAAGATCAGATCGCGAATCTGTCAAAGGAAAACTTGGTGGTCGAACCCAAGAAATATCTCGCCTAGTGGGCAGAAGTTTAAGAGCAGTTATTAACAACAAAGCATTGGGTGAAAACACAATTGTTTTAGATTGCGATGTTTTGCAAGCAGATGGTGGAACCAGGACCGCAGCAATCACAGGTGCATATGTTGCTTTAGTTGATGCTTTGAAGTGGGCAAAAAATAAAGGAATCATTAAGTCAGTTGAAGATGTGTTAATCGATTCAGTTGCCGCAGTCAGCGTTGGAGTAATTGATGGGGAAGTTCGCCTCGATTTACATTACGAAGATGATGTGCGTGCTCAAACAGATATGAATGTGGTCATGACAGGAAGTGGCAAATACATTGAAATTCAAGGCACAGCAGAAGGTGCCCCTTTTGATAAAGCTGAATTAGATAATTTATTGGCAATAGCTGCTCAAGGTTGTGCTGAGTTAACTAAATTGCAATTAGAAGCCCTCAAATAGAGATGAAAAAAATTGTGTTGGCAACAGCCAACACTCATAAAGTAATTGAATTTCAACGAATCTTGGGTGAGTTACTTCCCGAATTAGAATTGACTGCTTCAAGTGATTTTTCGAAAGTTCCAGTTATTGAAGAAACTGGGGCCACGTTTGCTGAAAACGCTTTATTGAAAGCAAAGGTGATTAATGAGTTCACGAAATTGCCAGCTATTGCTGATGATTCAGGATTAGTTGTTGAGGCGCTAAATGGTGCCCCTGGAATATTTAGTGCCCGCTACGCAGGAATTAATGCCACAGATCAAGAAAATGTGGCCAAATTGATTTCAGATATTGAAAATATTGATGACTCTTTACTTGAGGCTAGTTTTGAGTGTGCAATTGCTTTAGTTGACCGGGAGCAAAATTTGGAACTAGTTGTGCAAGGACAGATGCCCGGAAGGGTTATTAAGCAGGTCAGGGGAGCAAATGGTTTTGGTTATGACCCAATGTTTATTCCCCAAGGATTTTCCAAAACAGCTGCTGAGTTAAGTGATCAAGACAAAGACAAAATTAGTCATCGAGGAATTGCTTTACGGAAAATGTCTGGGATCTTAAAACAGTTACAGGGCTAAGCCCAGTTGTGCTTTGTCTGCTGTATTGTTTGACCTTCATGCAACTTTAATTTGGAGGTTCGTTGGATAAAAAATTCTCAGGCCAAGTGCTAGTTCTTGGCGCAGGTTCAGTGGCGCAATGTTCTTTACCCCTGATTTTGAAACACATCGCAAATCCTTCGCAAGTCACCGTGATTGACAAAGATGATCGATCAGATCGAATAATGAATGAAATAAAGCAAGGTGTTACTTTTAAAAAAGATTTGATTACCAAAGAGAATTTAGCTGAAAAACTATCAAGTCATGTTTCTGCGGGAGATTTATTATTAGATCTTGCCTGGAACATTGATTGCAACGCAATATTGCAATGGTGTCATGACAATAACGTTTTGTATTTAAACACATCTGTTGAAGAGTGGAATCCATATGTTGATGGAGCAGATCGTCCAGTTTTAGAGCGCACTCTTTATCCAAGACATATGAGAATTCGCGAAATGCTAAAAACTTGGGATAAAAAAGGACCGTCAGCTGTTGTTGAACACGGGGCAAATCCTGGTTTAGTTTCACATTTCACTAAAGCTGCCCTTGTTGATATTGCAAGCAAATTAAAACAAGATTCCAAATCAAATGACAAAATTGAAACTGCGCTTAAAGAAGAAAAATACAACGAATTAGCGCACCTATTAGGTGTGAAAGTAATTCATATTGCAGAACGCGATACCCAAATAACTAATAAACCTAAAAAGGTTAATGAATTTGTTAACACTTGGTCTGTGGAAGGTTTTTATGAAGAAGGAATTGCTCCAGCTGAGCTTGGTTGGGGAACACATGAAAAAGAGTTACCTAAAAATGGAATCATGCACACCGGAAATGGACCATGTAATCAAATAGCAATTGCACAACCTGGTGCTAAAACTTGGGTTAGATCTTGGGTACCTGATTCTGAAACAATTGGCATGGTCATTAGACACGGTGAAGCATTTACCATCACAGAACATTTAACTGTGAAGGATGATTCAGGAAAAGATATTTATAGACCAACTGTTCATTATGCATATTGTCCTTCAAATGAAGCAATTGTTTCTATGACTGAATTAGAAATGCGTCAATGGGATTTACAACAAGATCAAAGAATTATGAACGAGGAAATAATTGATGGGGAAGATCGTTTAGGTGTTTTGTTAATGGGTCATGAATACAAAGCTTGGTGGTATGGATCTTTGCTTTCAATTCATGATGCAAGAAAACTAGTTCCTGGACAATCTGCTACCACTTTGCAAGTTGCATGTTCTGTTATTGCTGCTTCGATGTGGATGATTGATAATCCAAATGAAGGAGTTTTAGTTCCTGATCAATTGCCTTGGAAATATGTTTTGAACATTGCCAAAGATTATTTAGGCGAAATGAAATCTGTTGATGTGGATTGGGATCCGCTGAAAACACGAAATGATTTATATAAGGGTCTTAATGGCAGAAGTTATGACAGTGACCCTTGGCAGTTCAATAATTTTCTTGTTTAGATTTTGATTCTGGTGCGGGAGAGGGGACTTGAACCCCTACACCTTTCGGCGCTAGATCCTAAGTCTAGTGCGTCTGCCAATTTCGCCACTCCCGCAAGATCTATGGATAACTCTACGGCGTACGCTTTTAACTAGTTAAACCAATCTGGAGTATTGCTGTGAAACAAGACCAAATCGAAGCAGAAATTATTGCTGCACGAGAAAGATTGGCAAAAAATCTTTCTGAACTTGAATATGCAATGAGTCCAGCTGGAATTATGGATCGTGGAAAAGTATTTGCAAAGAAATTCTTTACTGACTCAGAAGGCCAAATCAAAATCGAACGCGTTATTGGTTCGGTTGTTGGCACTCTGGTTGGATTAAAAATTATTCGTAAGATCTTTTAAAGAATTTTTATATGGCAAAAATTGCAATCATTGGCACAGGTTATGTTGGCCTTGCTTCAGCTGTTGGGTTTGCTCATTTAGGTCATGATGTTGTTGGAATTGACATAGACAAAGCAAAAATTGCTAAACTTTCAAGTGGTCAAAGTCCGATATTTGAAAAAGATATCGAAGTATTCCTAAAGAAATCTCTTAAAAAGAAAAAGATTGCATTTACAAGTGACTATTCAAAAGTTGCTGGCAGCCAGTTTGTTTTCTTGTGTTTACCAACTCCTCAACTAGATGATGGTGCAGCCGATGTTTCCTTTATTTTAGAGTCAACCAAAATGCTTTCTCGACACTTAAAAAAATCATCAACAGTTGTTATCAAGTCAACAGTTCCTGTGAACACTTGGAAGTTAGTAAAAGAAAATATCAATAGAGAGGATGTATCAGTTGTTTCTAACCCAGAGTTTTTGAGAGAAGGAACAGCTTTACAAGATTTTTTTAAACCTGATCGAATTGTGGTGGGTTGCACTGATGAAGTAAAGGCAACTGAAGTTGCCAGACTTTACAAAGCTAAAAAAGCAAAAGTAGTTTTTACTGACAATACCTCTGCTGAAATAATTAAATATGCATCAAATAGTTTCTTAGCCATAAAACTTTCTTTCGTAAACGAGATAGCCGCATATGCAGAATCAACAGACGCAAACGCACTTGAAGTCCTAAACGCAATGGGGCTAGATAAAAGAATTGGAAAAGATTTTCTAAAACCAGGCCCTGGTTGGGGCGGAATGTGTTTTCCAAAAGATGTGAGTGCTCTCAAAGAATCAGCTCGAGAAAAAAATGTTCCAATCCCACTGCTTGATGCAGCGCTGGAGAGTAACTTGAAGGCCCATGCTCGAATTGTTGATAAATGCAAGAAAGCTTTGGGCGGTTCACTCAAGGATAAAAAAATCTCGGTTTGGGGACTTTCATTTAAAGCAAACACAGATGATACGCGTTTTTCACCCGCTATTTCTGTTATTGAACTCTTACTTGCAGAGGGTGCTCAGATAAAAGCCTTTGATCCAATCGTTAAAAATGTTGAGAACTTATCCATAGAAGTAAGCGATGATGTAAAAAAGAATGTGACAGGAGCAGACGCAATTGTTTTGCTTACTGAGTGGCAAGAATTTAAAGAAATTGACCCTAAGAAGATTTCAGACTTAATGAATCAGAAAATTATTATTGACTCAAGAAATTTATTACATAAAAATAAATGGGAAAAAGCAGGATTTGTATTCATTGGAAATGGTTACAACTAGATTTATTTAGCAGTAAGCCTTAACTCAAGTCTGGTTTCATGCCATGGAGCATTACAGATTGAATTTAGAGGAAGTTCCAATACACCTTGGGTATTTTTAATAATATTTGATTTACCAGTTAAGTTAGCATCAATCACCACAACTTGGTCGTGAGCAAAGCATCCGCCTGGCAAAGTTGTTGCATTAGATTTCTTGCCATCAGCACTTCTATAAACTCCACCAGTAAAATAGATTGACTTTGGAGAACCAGAAGTATTTTTAAGAACTGTTTGAATATATGTGTTTCCATTTGTTGATTGGTATGCAGTTCCAGTTCTGAATTCAATTTCTTCTGCTCTGTCAGAATTTTCTGCAACACCATTTAATGAGAAAATAAGTGAATCAAGACTTAACTTGGTTCCAGATGCACTTTTTGAAACAGACCAGCTTTTCACTTTGCCTTTGGAATCTAATTTAAAATTTGAATAAACACCATTAAAAGCAGTTACAGGAGTCTTCAAGGAAATTGAATTTTTACTAAATTTTGCGGAACCTTTTGCTGGATTGGTAACGACTATCCCAGAAGGAGCAACTGAGAAAGGTTTTAAACTTCTCCAATATTTATCAGCACTCAAACTATTTTGAATCATTGTTAAAGCTAAATCTGCTGAAGAGTTCTGTGAAATATATTTTTGAGCAATGCTTACTTTGTCAGGATCACTTGATGCGATAGCGGTAAAGAGGGCTTTGACATTTGAATTTGTAACCGCTGCGTTGGTTAATGGCATGGCATTTGCAGTGATCAAATTTGAACTCAAAAATAGGCTAGAAACTAAAATCAAAAATTTCTTATTCTTTAACACAGGATCCTCTTTCGCTCTTTCTTCACTATAAACCAGTTTTGACTAAAGTTTTCGACCTAGACACATTTTGACTCAGGTAACACTAGTTTTAGGCTCACCAATTTTATGGAAATCACCACTTTTTACATATTCCGCAATTCGATTCATTCCATCCCAAATCTCTACGTAGGTATTAGTTAGGGGAGAGATTGCAAGTCTTATGCAATCTGGAACGCGATAATCAGGGATAACATCTTTATCTATTCTTAATCCTCGAGCAATTTTTTCTGCAAATTTATGATGAATTGAAATATGGCCACCCCTCATCGCAGAATCTCTTGGTGTTGCCAACTCAAAACCTAAAGGTGAAAGAAGTTCATCAAAAATTTCAATCATCATATTTGTACCAATGGCAGCTTTTTGGCTAATTAATTTTAAAGTTGCTTCATGAATCATTTCAAAGGATGTTTTAACACAACGAAGTCCTAAAACAGAAGGACTTGCTATTTGAAAACCTCTCATGCCTTCTGCTCTTTCAAATGCTGAACCCATGATGAATTGATCTTTTTGTGCGAACCAACCTTGAATCGGCATACTAATTTCTTTTTGTAATTTCTTGTTGACATATATCCAAGCAGGAGATCCAGGACCTGAATTTCCATATTTGTATGTGCAACCAATCGCTAAATCAACATTGTGTTTATCGAACTGAAGATCGACTACACCTATTGCATGAGATGCGTCCCAAACAACTAAGGAACCAAATTTATGAACTAATTCAGTCAATTCTTTAACGTTATTTAGTGCACCTGATCTGTATTGAATCACAGAAAAAGTCACAAGTGCGACATCATCATTTAGGTATTTTTCTAATTCTGAAGTAGTAATCAATTCAGTTGAACCGTTGTATTTATCTTCAATGGTTCGAATATCATTTTTGATCGTAACAAGGTTTAATTTCAATTCATCAGCAATGCCTTGTAAAACATATCGATCAGTTGGGAAATTTGCTTCATCAATTATGACAGTTTTTCTATTCGGTCTTGCAGTAATAGCTGCTTTACATGCTCTATAAAAATTAATACTCGTTGTATCGGCGACTAAGACTTGTCCAGATTCTGCTCCTAAAGAAGCTTTACCAACTAAATCACCAACTCTTTGAGCTTCATCGATCCAATGAGCCCATCCATTAACAAGTTCAGAGCCCCACTCATTAAGTAGGAAACTATTAATATTGTCAATTGTTTTCTTTGGCAAACGTCCTAAGGAATTGCCGTCCAAGTAACAAAGATTTGAATCAGTTTTGACAAATTCTCCAACATATTTATTTAGTGGATCTTTCTCGTCAAGTTCTATTGCTTGGGCTCTAGTGATCATGGACAAATGCTAGGACTTGCGTAGGATTTGGTCTATGTCAGATTCCAAATACCAGGCATCTCTTTCCTATTCCTCATATTTGAAGGTCAATGAACTACTTGATTTACAAAAACCAGTTTCTGAGGGCCCTGAGCATGACGAGATGCTTTTCATCGTCATTCACCAAACATATGAACTTTGGTTTAAGCAATTAATTCACGAATTCAAACAAGCAATGAAATTACTTGATGACGATAGACTCTTTGACACTTTAGCTGTCTTAGGTCGAATAAGAACGATTTATAAAACTTTAGTTGCTCAAATTGATATTTTAGAAACGATGACTCCTTTGCAATTCAATTCATTTAGAGGGCGTTTGGAATCAAGTAGTGGTTTTCAATCAGCTCAGTTTAGAAAAGTTGAAGCAATTCTTGGCCGAAGAGATTCATCTATGGCTGATCATTTTGATCCCCAATCAAAAGACTTTAAAGAAATAACGGAGTTACTTAAAAAGCCAAGTTTGTGGGATCATGTTCTAAATCACTTATCAAGAAGAAAACATAATTTCCCTGAGGAAGTGTTAAAGCGAGATGTATCTAAGGAGTATGAATTAAATCAAGATGTTGAAAAAGGAATCCTTTCTGCTTACAAAAAGGATCCAGAGGCAGGACTGCTGTTGGAAAAGTTAGTTGACATTGATGAAGGGCAACAAGAATGGCGTTACCGCCATGTAAAAATGGTGGAGCGAACCATTGGAGCCAAAATGGGTACAGGTGGTTCAAGTGGTGCACAGTATTTGATAACAACATTGTTTAAACCAACAATGCCTGAATTATGGAGTGTAAGGTCACAACTTTAAAATGAATTTAAATATTAGAGAGTTAAAAGAAACCGATAAAGATAGATGGCTAGAGCTTTGGGCTGGCTACTTGGAATTCTATAAATCAAATTTAAGCCCAGAACAAACAGAATTTACTTGGAAACGTTTGATTAATAATGAACAGAAAATGTATGGCTTTGTGGCGGAAAACGAAAATGGGGTAATTGGTTTTACCCATTGTCTTTTTAGGCCATCAACATGGACAGAAACTGATTATTGTTACTTAGAAGATTTATTTGTCGATCCAAATATAAGAGGTAAAGGCGTGGGTCGAGCATTGATGAATAGAGTTGTTGAGTTGGCAAAAGAGAAAAACTCTAAACGTGTTTATTGGACTACACAAGAATTTAATAAAACAGCTCGAGTTTTATATGATTCAATCACTTCGGTATCTGAATTTGTGCAGTATCGACTGCCATTAAGTTAATAACTTTTTGGTGCACCGCCAGGGAATCGAACCCCGGACCCGCTGATTAAGAGTCAGCTGCTCTAACCATCTGAGCTAGCGGTGCTTGGTTAGAAAATCATACCTAGGAATAAATCTTCACAAATTCTGCTATTGCTCCCACCATCATTTGCACAGCGATTGCTGCCAGTAATAAACCGGCTAATTTTGTGGCCACTGTGATTCCACCTCGACCGACAATGCGCATAACTGGAATGGAGAATCTTAAAAACAAATACAAAATGATGTGAACTGCAATTAAACCGATAATGATTGTCAAAAAATCAACCAAACTGGTTGATTGTCTAACAAAAATTATGGTGGCAGCTATTGCTCCAGGACCTGCTAATAATGGAGTTCCCAGTGGCACAAGTGCAACACTTACGTCTCCTGTTTTTGCTGGTTCTGCATCTTTACCGGTTAAGAGTTCTAATGCGACAAGAAGTAATAGTAAACCTCCTGAGGCTTGCAGCGAGGGAAGTGAAATATCAAGAAATCCTAAAATCTGATTTCCAAAAAGTGCAAAAACAATAATCACTGAAAAAGAAATCAAAACAGCTTGCATAGCTAACTTCTTTTGCTTTTGTGCTTTTTCTTTTCTAGTTAACGCAATAAATATTGGTACCGTTCCAAGTGGATCCATGATCACAAAAAATGTGACAACAACAGAAGTAAAAAGCGCGATTAACGCCACGGAATCCATTTAGTTACACCTTTTCTTTTTTATAAACATTGGGGTGAGTAACGGGACTCGAACCCGCGACGTCCTGGACCACAACCAGGTGCTCTACCAGCTGAGCTATACCCACCAAGTTTTATTTCTTTAATGCAGTGTTCATTCTATCTGGTTTCTAATTTAGAACTTTTACTCGTGTTCAACTGTAAATCTGCTAGCTAATTCTTTGGCGATGTCAGATCCTGGACCAGGTTGAGCAACCATAATTGCTTCACGGTAATAACGAAGTTCAGCGATACTTTCCCGAATATCTGCCAAAGCACGATGGTTTCCAGTTTTTTCTGGAGAAGAGAAATAAACTTTTGGGTACCAACGTCTAGCTAATTCCTTAATTGAAGAAACATCAATTACTCGATAATGCAAATGTTCATCTAATTCAGGTAAATCTCTAGCTAAGAATCCTCGATCAACATAAACACTTGAGCCTGCCAAAGGTGCTTTTCTGGCATCGGGCACATGTTGTTTTACATATTCCATAACTTCCTTGTTTGCTTCGGCCATTGAAACTCCATGAGGAACTTCTCGCAACAAACCAGAAGCCGTGTGCATTTCTTTAACCACATCAATCATCGAATCTAATTTTTCATCATCACACTTAATGACAATGTCAATTCCTGGATCCATTTCATTTAAGTGAGAATCTGTTACTACAACTGCAATTTCAATTAAGGCATCTTTAGTCAATGACAAACCAGTCATTTCACAATCAACCCAAACAATTAAGTCGTTGCTATTGGCCATTTGTCTTTTCTGCTTTCACCTATTTTTGAAAATTTGTTATTTCAAAAAGTGCGCCCGGAGGGAATCGAACCCCCAACCTACTGGGTAGAAACCAGTTGCTCTATCCGTTGAGCTACGGGCGCAGGGTTTCTATTTTGCTCTATTGCCCACAACCATGAGTTATCCCCAGTTGGTTTGTGCGAATAACAAAGACAACTCAAAGATATTGCACCCTATTAATACCAAAGAAAAGGAGAAATAAACATGAACGACATCATCACAACAGTGGTTGGAAACGCAGTCACAGATGTTTCCTTAAGAACTACCACCACAGGTGCCAGTGTGGCATCTTTTCGACTGGCCTCTAATTCCAGACGTTTTGATAAAGCTACAAAAAGTTGGGTTGACCAAGAACCAAGTTACTTATCTATTACTGCCTGGGCTCAACTTGCAGAAAACGTTGCTTTGAGTGTTCACAAAGGGCAATCAGTTGTTGTTACCGGAAAACTAAAAGTTAGACAGTGGCAAGACGGTGACAAAAGTGGCACAGCTGTGGAAATTGATGCCCAAGCAATTGGTCATGATTTAAATCGGGGCACAAGTGATTTCACAAAAGTGAAAAGAGTTACCGAAAACTATGAGCAAGACCCTTGGACCAACGAGGTGGTAGATACTGAAATTAACGCTGCTTAATTGAATAGATAGTCTTGTGCTGTGGCTGAATTTATTTACACTCTTTCAAAAGCGCGCAAGGCTCATAATGACAAAGTCGTTTTAGATGACGTCACCTTGGCGTTCTTACCTGGCGCCAAGATTGGCGTTGTTGGGCCAAATGGTGCAGGTAAATCTTCACTCTTAAGAATTATGTCTGGCAAAGATGATGTCAGTAACGGTGAAGCAATGTTGGCACCTGGGGCAACAGTTGGAATTTTAGAACAAGAACCAAAACTAAGCGATGATAAAAATGTTTTAGAAAACGTAGAAGAAGCTGTTGCCACAACAAAAGCTAAGTTAGCAAAATTTAATGAGATATCTGAACAATTAGCAAGTCCTGAAGCAGATTATGACAAGTTACTTGCAGAGATGGGAAAACTTCAAGAAGAGCTTGATCACATTGGAGCTTGGGATCTTGATTCCCAATTAGAACAAGCAATGGATGCTTTAAGACTTCCACCTGCTGATTCTGATGTAAAAGTGTTATCAGGCGGAGAAAGACGAAGAGTTGCTTTAGCAAAATTACTTTTACAACAACCAGATTTACTACTTCTTGATGAACCAACAAACCATTTAGATGCCGAAAGTGTTTTGTGGTTAGAACAACACTTAGAAAAATATCCTGGCACCGTCATAGCCATCACACACGATAGATACTTCCTAGACAACGTTGCTGAATGGATTCTGGAATTAGATCGTGGTCGTGCTTACCCTTATCAAGGAAATTACTCAACTTACTTGGAAAAGAAACAAGAAAGATTAAAAGTTGAAGGTGCTAAAGATGCCAAACTTCGTAAAAGATTAGAAGACGAATTGGAATGGGTGAGATCTAGTCCTAAAGCTCGTCAAGCTAAATCTAAATCTCGTTTGGAACGTTATGAAGAAATGGCAACTAATGCTGATAAAACCAGAAAAATGGATTTTGAAGAAATCCAAATTCCACCTGGGCCAAGACTTGGTAATCAAGTAGTAGAAGTTAAGGACTTATCTAAAGGTTTTGGTGACAAATTATTGATTGACAAATTATCTTTCACTTTGCCTCGAAATGGAATTGTAGGAATTATTGGTCCAAACGGTGTTGGTAAAACTACACTTTTCAAAATGCTGTTAGGTGAAGAAAAACCTGATTCTGGTGAAATTAAAGTCGGAGATACCGTAAAGCTTTCTTATGTTGACCAAGGAAGAACTGGAATTGATCCTAAGAAGAATGTTTGGGAAGTGGTAAGTGATGGACTTGATTTCATTAAAGTAGGTAACGTTGAAATTCCTTCTCGTGCTTATGTTTCAACATTTGGATTCAAAGGCCCAGATCAACAAAAACCTGCAGGAGTTTTATCTGGGGGAGAAAGAAATAGATTAAATCTTGCTTTAACACTTAAACAAGGTGGAAATTTATTACTACTTGATGAGCCTACAAATGATCTTGATGTGGAAACTTTAGGAAGTCTTGAAAATGCATTATTAGAATTTCCTGGTTGCGCGGTGGTTATTTCCCACGATCGTATGTTTTTAGACAAAATCGCAACACACATGTTGGCCTACGAAGGTGATTCACAGTGGTTTTGGTTTGAAGGAAACTTTGATTCTTATGAGAAGAACAAAGTCGAAAGATTAGGTGCCGAAGCAGCTAGACCACATCGTGCTACTTACAGAAAATTGACCCGAAACTAAAAATTTGACAACAAAAGTAACACTGGGACCAGATGAAATTAGATCGATAAAAATCCTAGTTGAAAAATTAGCAATTTGGGACTATCGCTCTGTATTGAGACTGCAAGTAAAAAATAACAACATCGGGATATTTGGATCAACACCATTTAATTGTTTAGCATTTTTAGCCTTACCTTTGAAAGAAGTCACTAAAGAAATTGATTTAGTGATGAACGCATCAGAATTAGTAAAACAACTCAAAGATGAGAATGTTAATGAAATTCACCTGGTTGATTCAAATAAACCAGCACCAGAATTAGCGTTGTTACCTCCCAGTGGACCGTGGATGCCAGGGGAAAAAGGTATGGCAGGTGATTTATTGCCGATTGTTAAAGCAAGATTAGAAAAACTTAAAGCCCAAATAGAACCATTAGAAATGTTGGCAAGTGATAACACCAAAGATGCTGTGACTGAAGCGGCTTGGAATGAAAATCTTTGGGGCGGAATTTCTTTTGGTGCACTAAATGTTGCCGCAGCAATTGGAATGTTGGCTTTTCCAGGTGCTCGAGTAAACGCAGCTACTTGTCAAGGCTGGAAAAGATTTGTAACCCCTAGTGGGCAAGTATTCATAAGGCCACAAAAGGCAGTTAGAACATTACTATCGGTTGTTAGATAACACCGTCAGATCTTGTATTTACCATTGAATCTGCAGCCATCATTAAATAATTCCATAACTTAGTTCTGTTTTCATCACTAATAGTTTGCTTTCCTAAAGCTATTTCCATATTTTTTAACCAAGCATCTCTTGCTGCGAAATCAATTGGAAATTGTGCATGTCTCATTCTCAATCTTGGGTGACCTCTTTGATCTGAATAAGTTGTTGGACCACCCCAATACTGCATCAGAAAAAGTGTTAAACGCTCTATAGCCCCATCTATATCGTCTTCTGGATACATGGGTTTTAGTATTGGATCAGTAATTATTTCTTGATAAAAATCTTTAACTAAAGAAGAGAAAAACTCTTTACCGCCAAATACTTCAAAATCAGTTGCCATTTTTATTTTTTAACGCAACCTTAGCGATATTTTTACACATTCCAGGGAAAACTAAACCATGAAAAGGAATAATTGACCACCAGTATGCATGACCTGCTAAACCTTTAGGATAAAAAATTGCTCGTTGTGTCAATTTAGATTTATTCTCATTTATTTTTTCTATTCTAAATTCCAACCACGCTTTACCGGGCATCTTCATTTCAGCTCTAAGTCTTAATAAATTATCGGGAATTCTTTCTTCTACTCGCCAAAAATCTAAAGTTTCACCAACGTGCAAAGAGTTTGGATCTCTTCTACCTCTTCTTAATCCCACGCCACCAACAGCGCGATCCATCAAGCCTCTTATTTCCCAAGCCCAATCAAGTGTGAAGTAACCATGTTCACCACCAATTCCTTCAACAACTTTCCAAACTTCATGTGCGTTGGTATCAATTTCAATTTCTCTTAAGTCTTCATATAAGGATCCACCAGACCATTTAGGATCACTTGGCATTGGTTCAGAAGGAACTCCAGGAATAGATGCACTTGACCAACGTGTTGAAACTTGAGCATCTCTAACTCGCATTAGAGCAAGGTCTACTGCTTTGTCAAAGTTAGTTAAACCATCAGTTGGATCAGGTAAATATTTTTTGATATCACTTTCACTACAAATTACTTCATTAATCAAGCTTCTGACTAAAGGTTTAGCAATCGAACCTGGCACTGGGGTGACAAGTCCCACCCACAAACTGGAAAGTCTTGGAGTAAGAAGAGGCACAGGAATAATGATTCTTTTTCTTAAGTCAGCTACTTTTGCATAGTGCTTCATCATGTCTTTATAAGTAAAAATATCTGGTCCACCAATATCGAATGCTCGATTGATTTCATTTCCTAAGGAAGCTGCACCAACTAAGTAATACAAAACATCTCTTACTGCAATTGGTTGAATTCTTGTTTTAACCCACTTAGGAGTAATCATGATTGGTAGTCGCTCTGTTAAGTATCTAAGCATTTCAAATGAAGCTGAGCCTGAACCGATCACAACACCTGCTCTAAGTTCAACAGTTGGCACACCAGAATTTCTAAGGATTTCTCCAGTTACTTTTCTTGATTCTAAATGCTGGGAAAGTTTCTGAGTAGGAATTAAACCGCCCAGATAAACAATTTTTTGAACATTGTTATCTTTTGCAGAAGTTGCAAACAGTTGTGCCATCTTGGTTTCGATTTCAACAAACTCTGGACCTTGATTTAAAGCATGGAGTAAGTAGTAAGCAACATCAACTTCTTTCATTGCTTTTTCAACATCAGAAATATTTAAAGCATCGCCTGCAATAACTTCCACCTTGTCTATCCAGGGCATATCTCTTAATCGATCTGGAAATCTGGCAAAGACTTTTACCTTATAGCCAGCAATTAATAATTCTCGAATTAAACGACCACCTATGTAACCGGTTGCCCCAGTTACTAAACAGGTTGCTGGTTCACCTTGGGCATTAGTTCTGATTTTGACTGAGTGCTGGATTGACATAAGTCTTAGTTTGCCCGGTAATTGAACTTAAAGCGAATTAAGGATTGCTTTAACGCTGGTTGGGATTGCTAGGAGGCATTCCTGTACTTGTGGGAAAGGGTCTGGCTAAGACTGGAACACGAATGCCAGCTTTATCAAATGCGCCTTTTATTTTCTCTCTAATCTCTCTGGCTGTTTGCATTGGTTGATCTGGTGCGGTTTTGGCAACAATTCTGACAAAAATCGCGTCCCCTGAAACTTGTTCTACACCTGCATATTGCGGTGCACCTAATAACATTCCAGAAAATGCTGGATCATCTAACATCTCTTTACCAACTCGATCAATTACAACTCTTACCTTTTCTAAGTCTTCGTCATAAGCAACTGGAACATCAACGGTTGCAACCGTCCAGCCTTGGCTTCTGTTTGCAACTCTTAAAATTTCACCGTTGCGCACATACCAAACCACACCACCCATATCTCTTAATCTTGTGACTCTTAAATCAACTTCTTCAACGGTTCCTATTGCAGGTCCTAGATCAACTACATCGCCAACCCCATATTGATCTTCTAAAATAATAAATATTCCTGCCAGAAAATCTTTGATTAATGTTTGTGCACCAAAACCTAAAGCGACACCGGCAACTCCAGCGCTGGCCAAAAGAGGTCCAACATTAAATCCGATAACACTAAGTGCAGACATTATTGCGACGGTCCAGATAATCAGAGCTGAAGCACTTCTGAATAGCTGCCCAACAGCTCTTACTCTTTGCACAGTTCTTTGTTGCATAACCATGGCAGATAATTCGGCTGTATTGTCTGCAAGTCTTTTGTATTGAGGAGCTTTCTCGTTAGCTCTTTTAATAGCACCTTTGACAAATCTTGAAATTGCAATTCTTACAACAGTATTAAGAAAAATTGCGATTGAAAATATTAAGACGATCTGAATTGGAACACTAGAAAGATAGCCACCTAGGGTTTCAGGAATTGAATCTGCGTTTTGGAACATATGCACAAGGTTACCGACATATACCCCTTTTTTGCTGTTATCAGCATTGAGTAAAGTTGGATTTATGTTAAAGATTTCCCGACTGTTTAATTCACTAGTTGTTTCTTGCTCAGTTTTGACTGTGTTTTCTCAACCTGTTTTTGCAGCGATAAGAGACGATGGGGATGAACCAGGGGTTTCCATTTCTGGATCTGCTGCGATTGCACTCTTTATTGGTCTTCCACTATTAATTTCTGGATTGGTTGCCTTGGCAATTCTGGCCCCACAATGGTCAAGAAGAGCTAGACGTGAATCTGGATTTGTTTCTCATACTGAAACTTGGTGGCTTAACGGTCCTGGAAATGAAGCCAAGCATTTAGAAATTGAATCTAGTGAACAAGAGTTAAAATCATTAGCGCTAAAGGCAGGTGGCGTAAGTGCAAAGTGGTGATTTCTTTACAACAGATGAACAAAATGAAATTGCCAAGTCAATTGCGGCTGCTGAAACAAATAGTGATTTAAATTTTAGTTTATATGTGGGAGAACTAGAAGAAGGTAGAAAAGATGCCATCAAGTTACATAAAAAACTTGATAATAGTTCTGCCACCGTTTTAGTTTGTGTTGATTTACAAAATCACGCAATTGAAATTATTACTGGTAGTTATGCATCTTCAACTGTTGATAACCAAGTTTGTCGTTTAGCAGCAATTTCAATGGCAAATGCATTTGTGGTTAATGATTACGTTGGTGGATTAAATCAGGCTTTTGCTGTTTTAGGTGCACACGCATATCGCCCTAAATCAATGACGGATGTTTAAAGGCTATTTATCAGCCGCTTGAGCTCTTAAGGCTCGTGCTATTGCATCTCTTTGTTCAATAATTATTCTTCTAGCTCCAACAGCTAAATTTTTATTGTTTTCTAAGAATTTGTCAGATTTATCAATTACTTCTTGCGTAATATTTGAACTTGGAAACAGACCGGTAACCAAAGATTGACCAATTTCGTGAGTTCGAGAGTTCCATAAAGTTTCAACTGAATCAAAGTATTTATCAATAAAGTTTTTCATTATTTCTGCATGGTCCATATATGAAAGTCCACCAAGGGTTGAATGAATTTCAGAATTAGGTAAATTCTCATTAGTTGTAACAAGTTTCCAGGCAATCTCTTTTGCTTCCAGTGTTGGAATTGCAGCTCGAGCACCTGCTGCATGTTCTCTTCCCATTGCAGTGTCATCTCTTTTTAATTCTTCTTCGATAGCAGTCAAGCCACGTTTGCCCATCACAACTAAGCGGCGAAGCAGTGTCCATCGAAGATCTGTGTCAATTTTTAGACCAGCAATTTTCTCATTTCCATCAAGAATTTCTGCTACACGATTTACTTGTTGCTCAGTTGTAGCAACGGCGCTAAATGTTCTAACTAAGGCAAGTTGGCGATCAGAGCCTTCTTCTGCTTCCAGAAGTAGTTTTTGTAGTGCATCAGCAAATTTAGTGTTGTATGTCAATCGGTTTTTTCTATCTGCATAAACATCAATGGCACTTCGACATTGCATGAGCACTTGCTGAACAAGTCCAATATCTGTTTCTGCAACTAAACCTGAGAGAACAAGATCCAAATATTTCCCAGTTCCAACTTCACCATCTCTAAGCATGTCCCAAACAGCGCCCCAGATAAGAGCTCTTGAAAGTGAAGAATCAATAGCAGCAATATCTTTTGTTGCTGTTTCAAGTGAAATATTGTCTAGTCTAATTTTGGCGTAAGTTAAATCATCATCATTAACAAGAATTAAGGCAGGTCTTTTCAGTCCGACTAATTCTTTTACTTCTGTTGTTTTACCATCAACATCTATTTCAAATCTGTTTGTGCGGACTAACTTGTTTCCTTGTTTTTCATAAGTACCAACTGCTAAGCGATGTGGGCGAAGCACAGGAGGCAAACCAGAAGGTGCACTTGGTGGTTCTTGATTAATAAATGCTTTAGTAATCACATTATTTGAATCAGTTTCAATTTCTGGTCTTAATAATGTTGCTCCTGATGATTGCAACCAAAGCTTGGTCCAAGAATCCAAATCTCTTCCGGAAGAAATTGATAATTCATTTAATAAATCAGGCAGTTCAGTATTTTTCCAAGCATGTTTATCAAAATATGCTTTTAATCCTTTGAGAAAGTTTTCTTCTCCTACCCAGGCAACAAGTTGGCGTAGCGCAGAAGCTCCCTTGGCATAAGTGATGCCATCAAAGTTTTCATAGACAGAATCAAGATCTGGCATATTTGCTGCAATTGGATGCGTTGAAGGAAGTTGGTCTTGACGATAAGCCCAAGCTTTTCTTTGTAAATGAAATAGTGTCCAGGCTTCGTTGTATTTCGTTGCGCCAGTGCTTGCCCAATGAGCAGCCCACTCTGCAAAAGATTCGTTCAACCAAAGATCATTCCACCATTTCATTGTTACTAAATCACCAAACCACATGTGGGCCATTTCGTGCAAAATTGTGTTTGCCCTTGATTCATAAGCAGTTTTAGTTGTTCTTGATCTAAAAATGTATTCGTCTCTAAAAGTTACACATCCCACGTTTTCCATAGCGCCAGCATTAAATTCTGGAACAAAAACTTGATCATATTTTTTAAATGGGTAGCCCACTTGAAACTTATCCTCAAACCAAGTAAAACCTTGCTTGGTGATTTCAAAAATTTCTTCATGATCAAGAAATTGAGCTAAAGATGGTCTGACAAATATTCCTAATGGATACTGCCCAAATTTACCTTTGTAAACATCTGTTTTCCCAAAATAAGGTCCAGCACACAACGCATACAAATAAGAAGACATTATGGGAGTTGTGGGAAAACTCCAGGTGGACATTTCATCATTAACTTTCACAGAATCTGGTGTTGGTGAGTTACTAATTAATGTCCATTTAGTTGGGGCAGTGACACTTAAGTTCAAGGTTGATTTAATGTCTGGTTGTTCAAAAACTGGGAAAACTCGTCTTGAGTCGGCAACTTCAAATTGTGTAAAGATATAAACCTGGTTATCCACCGGATCAATATGTCTGTGTAAGCCTTCACCTGTGTTCATGTAGGAACAATTGGCCTTAACTTTCACTGTATTTTTATCCTTTAAATTAGTTAACTTAATTCGTGATCCATCAAAAACTTCAGATACAGCTAATTCATTTCCATTTAGCCAAATCGAATCGACTTTAGGTGAAATTAAATCAAGCCAGGTTTCTGCACCACTCTTGGAATCAAATGTAATTGAAGCAACACATGAATAAGTTTCACCTTTGCCATCAATGGTTAATGCAACTGTGTAAGCAGTATTTGACACAACCTCAGCACGTTTTTGAGCCTCAGCCCTGGTGATGTTTAAATTTTTGCTCAAGATTTCCTCTAATAAGTTGTGGCAGATTCCAATCTTGACACGTTACCTATGACAGGGCTCTAGGCTGGGGGAAAGAACGCAGATAGATAGGGAATAATTTCTACAAATGACAACAAAAGCAAAATTTTGGTTCGATCCAGCTTGTCCATGGGCTTGGATGACATCACGCTGGATTTTAGAAGTTGAATCTCAAAGAGATATTGAAGTTGAATGGAACATTTTTAGCTTGGCTGTGTTAAACGAAGGCAGAGAATTAACTGCCGAGTACAGAGCCCGAATTGATAAAACTTGGGGACCAGTAAGAGTAATTGCAGCAGCGAAAAGAAAAAATGGTTATGAAGTAGTTCTTCCTCTTTACACAGCAATTGGAAATTTATTTCATCCAGGTGCTAAACCCGTAGCAAAAGAAACTGTTATTGAAGCTTTAAAAAGTGCAAATCTTGATGCGTCATTAATCGATGCTTATGATTCAAATGAATTTGATCAAGACTTAAGAGATTCAACAAAAGCTGCGTTAGATTTAGTGGGAAGCGATGTTGGAACCCCAGTAATTTCGGTTGAAGGAGTGGCATTTTTTGGGCCAGTCATTACACCAGCTCCAAAAGGTGAAGACGCTTTGAAACTATGGGATGGTGTTGTGGCAGCTGCAAGTGTGCCAGGATTTTTTGAACTAAAAAGAACTAGAACAGCAAGACCACAATTTTAAAAGGAAAATTTTATGAAAATTCATTTAGGTTGCGATCATGCTGGATTTGAATTAAAAGAAAAAGTTGCACAACATTTAAAAAGTAAAGGCCATGAGGTAATTGATCATGGTGCAAAAACTTATGACGCATTAGATGACTACCCAGTTTTTTGTTTTCTTGCAGCCAAAGGTGCTGCTCAAGATTCAAATTCATTAGCAATTGTCATAGGTGGATCAGGTAACGGTGAACAAATTGCAGCTAACAAAATAAAAGGAGTCAGGGCAGCACTTGCTTGGAGTGTTGAAACAGCAAAACTTGCTCGCGAACATAACAACGCCAACGTCATGGGAATTGGTGGACGAATGCATTCAGGATCTGAATCATTAGCCATCGTGGATGCATTTATAAACACAAACTTTTCAAATGATGAAAGACACATGAGAAGAATTAACCAAATAAGTGAATATGAAAACGGTGGGAAAATGCCACCAATGCCAAATTAGTTTTTCTTAAAATTTGGAGCGGGTGACGGGAATCGAACCCGCATAGCCAGCTTGGAAGGCTGGAACTCTAGCCATTGAGCTACACCCGCAAAACAATGCATGTTCATCTTAGGTTTTCACTAATTCTGAACCTCACAGCAGAGTCATTACTTGTAAACAACTACGATTGAACAGCGCTCGCGGGGCGTAGCGTAGTGGCTAGCGCGCCTGCTTTGGGAGCAGGAGATCGGGAGTTCGAATCTCCCCGCCCCGACACAAGAAATAAAAAATCAAGGAGAGTATTAATAAATTGAAAAGCACTATAGAAAATTTGACACCCACCAGAATTAAAGTTCAAGTTGAAGTGCCATTTTCAGAATTAAAACCAAGTCTTGATGCTGCCTACCAAAAAATTGCTAGCCAAATAAGTGTTCCAGGATTTAGAAAAGGCAAAGTTCCCACACAAGTTATTGATCAAAGAGTTGGAAGACCTGCAGTTTTACAAGAAGCAGTAAATGAAGCTATTCCCAAAGCCTACGCAGAAGCTTTAAAAGACAAGAAAGTTTATCCAATTGGTCGACCAAGTGTTGAAGTTACTGAATTAAAGGAAAATGAAGATTTTAAATTTAGTGCAGAAGTTGATATCAGACCTGATTTTGAAACCCCAAAATACAAAGGGCTAAAACTAGTTGTCGAAAAGTCACGAGAACTAGGTGAAGATGTTGAGAAGCAATTAGAAGAATTGCGTGCCAGATTTTCTAATCTTTCAGTTGTAGAAAGAGCAGCAAAAGATGAAGATGTGGTAATTCTTGATATAACAGGAACTAAAGATGGTGTGCAAGTTAATGAATATTCAGGTCAAGCACTTGCCTACACAGTTGGATCAAATGGGCTGGTTCCAGGAGCTGACAAAGTTCTAGTTGGTGCTAAAGCTGAACAAAAACTCAATCTTGATTTTTCTCCAACCGATGGTCCCTTCAAAGAATTGCAGATTAGTTTAGAAATAACAGTAAAAAGTGTAAATGAGAAAATACTTCCTAAAGCAGATGATGAGTTTGCAAAAATGGCTAGCGAATTTGACACCTTAGCTGAGTTGAAAAAGAACTTAGAAGAAAAAGTTAAGGAATCTAGAATTATTGAACAAACTTATTTGGCAAGAGATAAGGCAAGTGAAGCATTAATTGATTTAATGGCGAAAGTTCCTTTGCCAGAAAATGCCATCGAAGCTGAATTTGAAGAGCACTTTAAAGATGGTCATGGTGATGATGCCCATAAAGAAGAATTTAAAAAAGGTTCTAGAAAATCTATGCAATCACAGTTCATATTGGACAAGATTGCTGAAGAAGAAAACATTGGGGTTTCAGACGCAGACTTATCTGAATGGATTACCCAGAACTCAATGAAGTATCAAATGGCTCCACAAACTTTTGCCGATGCACTAGTTAGATCTGGTGAAATCACACTTGTAATGGGTGAAATAAGAAGAAGTAAGGCATTAACCCTTGTGGTTAAGGAAGCAGATGTGACCGATACTGCTGGTCAAAAAGTAGACGTTGCAAGTGTCCTCAAAGAATTCGTCCCAGAAACAGAGTAAAAGTTTCCCTCATAGCGAACATCCCAGGTTCCAAGATGAGAAAAAATGTGTTTCAGGTTAAAGTCGAAGTATCTAATTAATTAGGAGAGCGAAAAAAGTTGAACGAGGATACGCAATTGCGAAATCCATCTGGTCCAGGAAGCTACGACGACCAAATATTTCAAAGACTTCTTAAAGAACGAATTATTTTCCTAGGAACTCCTGTGGAAGATTCAGTTGCCAATATTTTGACAGCACAAATGCTTGTCCTTGCTGCTGAAGATCCAGAAAAAGATATTTATCTTTACATAAATTCTCCTGGTGGTTCAATTTCTGCAGGTATGGCAATTTATGACACGATGCAATACATTCCAAATGATGTTGCAACTGTTGCAATGGGATTAGCTGCATCAATGGGACAATTTTTGTTATCAGCAGGTGCAAAAGGAAAACGTTATGCGCTTCCACATGCTCGCATCATGATGCATCAGCCTTCAGGTGGAATCGGTGGAACAGCATCAGATATCAAAATTCAAGCTGAACAAATGTTACATATCAAAAAACAAATGGCACGCTTAATTGCTGAGCACACGGGACAAACTGCAGATCAAATTGAACAAGATTCTGATCGTGACCGTTGGTTTACATCTGATGAAGCAAAAGAATATGGATTTGTTGACAAAGTAGTTAGATCAGCAAGTGATGTAACAGGACACGGAGGGACAAGATAAATGAAGATCGAAAATATTGTCTCTTCTAAATTAAAACCACAATCTCGCTACATTCTTCCTGAATTTAGAGAAAGAACTGCAAATGGTGAACGAGTTCACAACCCATACACCAAATTGTTTGAAGAAAGAATCATTTTTCTAGGTGTGCAAATTGATGATGCCTCAGCAGATGATGTGATGGCACAACTTTTGGTTTTGGAATCATTAGATCCTGAACGCGATATTTCTATGTACATAAATTCACCTGGTGGTTCATACACTGCGATGACTGCAATTTATGACACCATGCAATTTATTAAGCCTCAAATTCAAACTATTTGCTTAGGTCAAGCTGCCTCTGCTGCTTCGGTAATTCTTGCTGCAGGTTCTCCTGGAAAAAGGTTTGCACTTCCACACGCAAGAATTTTGATTCACCAGCCTTACACAGAAGGTGGCGGACAAGGTTCTGACATTGAAATTCAAGCAAACGAAATTTTGAGAATGCGCGCTGAAATGGAAGGCATTTTGGCTAAGCACACAGGAAAGAAATTAGCTGAAATTCAAAAAGACATTGAGCGAGACAAAATCTTGACAGCAGAGGATGCTCAAAAATATGGCATCATCGATCAAGTAATTGCATCACGCAAAGCGCCACAAAAATAATTCGTTAAAGTTTTTGTTCGCCCACTGTGAACACAATGGCTGATTTGAGATAAATAAACCCTGTTTTGTGGGTACTTCAAGGTAGCGTTAATCCAACTAACCACAAATTTTTAAGTTGCGACAAAGGAGCACACCAAAATGGCCAGACTTGGTGAAGGCACTGATCCATTAAAATGTTCCTTTTGCGGTAAAGGTCAAAAGCAAGTTAAAAAATTAATTGCTGGTCCTGGTGTTTATATTTGTGATGAATGTATTGAACTTTGTAATGAAATAATTGATGAAGAGTTACAAGAGACAGCTGACTTACCATTTGAAGAATTACCAAAACCAAAAGAAATCTATGCGTTTCTAAATAATTATGTAATTGGCCAAGAGCACGCCAAGAAATCATTGTCAGTTGCTGTTTATAACCATTACAAAAGAGTTCAAGCCGGTGCAACAGATCGTCCAAAAGATGATTTAGTTGAACTAGCTAAATCAAATATTTTATTACTTGGCCCAACTGGTTCAGGAAAAACTTTGTTAGCCCAAACATTAGCCAGGTTATTAAATGTTCCTTTTGCTATCGCTGATGCCACCGCTCTAACTGAAGCTGGTTATGTTGGTGAAGATGTTGAAAATATCTTGTTAAAGCTAATTCAAGCTGCTGATTACGATGTTAAAAAAGCTGAAACTGGAATCATTTACATTGACGAAATTGACAAAATTGCTCGAAAAAGTGAGAACCCTTCAATTACCCGTGATGTGAGTGGAGAAGGCGTGCAACAGGCTTTGTTAAAAATTTTGGAAGGCACCACTGCTTCAGTACCACCACAGGGTGGAAGAAAACATCCACACCAAGAATTTATTCAAATTGATACCAGCAATGTTTTATTTATCGTCGGTGGAGCATTTGCCGGCTTAGATAAAATTATTGAATCAAGAATTGGTAGAAAATCTTTAGGCTTCACAGCAGATTTTAGTGAAGAAGAAAATACTAATCCTGGAGATATTTTTGGCAAGGTTATGCCAGAAGATCTTTTGAAATTTGGCATGATTCCAGAATTTATTGGCCGACTTCCAGTAATTACGAGTGTTACTGCTTTAAGTGAAGAAGCTCTAATGCAAGTCTTAGTTGAACCAAAAAATGCTTTAGTTCGCCAATATGAAAGATTATTTGGTTTAGACAACGTTGAATTAGAAATTACTGAAGATGCTCTAAGAGCAGTTGCCGAACTTGCTCATTTACGCGGCACCGGTGCTAGAGGACTAAGAGCAATCATGGAAGAAGTTTTATTAAATGTGATGTATGACGTTCCAAGTAGAACTGATATTGGAAAAGTTGTTATCAATCGAGATACAGTTTTGGAGAATGTGAACCCAACTTTGGTGCCTCGAAAAGAAATCAGCGAGCCTGAAGAAAAATCAGCTTAAATTCTTAAGCTAGTTCAACCTTAACTTTAATCTCTGAGTCTGTTTCGGTTAATTTCAAGTCTTTAATATTTCCTGCGGCAATCAAATCTTTTTGAGCATTCTTCACTTGAGCAATCACTGCAGCATTGGCCCATATTTCAAGGGATTTAACTTCTGCTTTCATGGATTGTTTATTCTCAGTTTTTACTTTTCTAACTTCACCTAAAATAAAGGTGACATTATCTAATGAATCTGTGCTTATATTTTTATTTGTAATAATGTCTGATGATTTTGGCCAAGCTTGCAAATGTATTGAACCTTCTTGCCACCAAGACCAGACTTCTTCAGTCACAAATGGAATAAACGGCGCAAATAATTTAAGTAAGGTATGAGTTGTTATTCCCAAAGCAGCCCTTGCTGAACTTGCAGCCTCTGGGCCTTGATTGGCATATGTTCTTTCTTTTACTAATTCAACATAATCATCAGTAAAAGACCAGAAAAATGTTTCCACAACTTCTAAGGCTCTGGTGTAATCATATTTTTCAAACGATGAAGTAGCAGAATCAATAACTTGAGCTAGTTTATTAAGAAGTGCATGATCAACATCAAGTAACACATCAGACTTATTTAAAGTGGCATTAAGACTCAAACTGAATTTACTGGCATTAAGAATTTTGATAGCTAGTCTTTTACCAATTTTCATCTGCCCAGTATCAAATGCGGTATCAGTTCCGGGTCTTCCCATTGAAGCCCAATACCTAACAGCATCAGAACCGTATTCTTCAAGTAAATCAATTGGAGTAACAACATTTCCTTTTGATTTACTCATTTTCTTTCTATCTGGATCCAGGATCCATCCACTAATACTTGCGTTTTTCCAAGGTAAGGAATTCTTTTCTAAATGACTTCTTACAACTGTTGAAAATAACCAAGTTCTAATAATTTCATGTGATTGCGGGCGCAAATCCATTGGAAAGACACGATTGAAAAGGTCGTTATCTGATTCCCATGATGCAGCAATTTGTGGAGTTAATGATGAAGTTGCCCAAGTATCCATAACATCTGGATCACCGATAAAACCATTTGGTTTATTTCTTTGTGATTCATCAAATCCGTTTGGAGCCTCACTTTGGGGATCAATTGGCAACATACTTTCATCCGGAACAATTATTTGTTCATAATCGGGATTTCCATTTGCATCTAACTTGTACCAAAGGGGAAGTGGTACGCCAAAAAATCTTTGGCGAGAAATTAACCAGTCACCATTTAATCCTTCAACCCAATTTTCATATCTAACTTTCATGTAATCGGGATGCCACTTTAATTCAGTTCCTCTGTTCAGTAATTTTGTTCTTAATTCTTGATCTCTTCCACCATTTCGGATGTACCACTGCCTTGTCGTAACAATTTCTAAAGGCTTGTCTCCCTTTTCAAAGAATTTAACAGCATGAGTAATTGGCTTTGGTTCACCAACTAAATCACCACTATTTTTTAATTCGGCGACTAATACTTCTCTTGCTGAATGAGAAGTTTTTCCAATGATTTTTTCAAATACTTGTTTGGCAGAATCTTTGCTGATCCACTCAGGGTTCTCTGAAACAATCCTGCCGTCCCAGCCAATAAGTCCTCTTGTTGGCAAATCAAATTCTCTCCACCAAATCACATCTGTTAAGTCACCAAAGGTACAAATCATTGCAATGCCACTTCCTTTTTCAGGATCAGCTAAATGATGAGCAACAACGGGTACTTCGACTTCAAAAAGTGGAGTTGTCACAGTTTTACCAAATAATTCTTTATAACGATCATCATCAGGATTTGCGACTAAAGCAACACATGAGGGAAGTAACTCAGGTCGAGTAGTTTCTATGAAAACTTTTTCACCATCTTGTTTCTTAAAACCAATTTTATGAAAGGCTCCTGGTCTTTCTCGATCTTCTAATTCAGCTTGGGCAACAGCAGTCTTGAATGTGACATCCCAAAGCGTTGGAGCTTCTGCTTGATAAGCCTCTCCGCGCTTTAGATTTCTTAGAAACGCAAGTTGCGAGACTCTTCGGGCTCTTTTATCAATTGTTTGATAGGTGTAATTCCAGTCAATAGATAGACCCAATGTTTGAAAGAGGGATTCAAAAACTTTCTCATCTTCTAGAGTTAATTTCTCGCATAATTCAACAAAGTTTTTTCTGGAAATAGGAATTTGCTTCTCACCAGGTTCACTTGGTGGAGCAAAATTTGAATCAAATGCAAGTGATGGTTCACAGCGAACGCCGTAATAGTTTTGAACTCTTCTTTCAGTTGGTAAGCCGTTGTCATCCCAACCAATTGGATAAAAAACTTTCTTGCCGGTCATTCTTTGGTAGCGAGCAATTAAATCAGTATGAGTGTAAGAAAAAACGTGTCCTACGTGAAGTGATCCACTGACAGTTGGTGGAGGAGTATCGATTGAGTAAACATTTTCTTTTGCAGCCGTTTTATCAAATGCATAGGTTTTATTCTGAACCCAAGAGTTTCCCCACTTGCTCTCTACTCCTTCAAGAGCAGGCTTTTCTGGTACTCGTGGGTACTGTGCAGATTCACTCATGACGGCAATCTTATGCAATACATTAGATTGAAAAAATCATGGTCAATTCAGACGTCATGGCAGCACTAGCTTCGCGCTGGCCTGAGAACAAAATTAATCCATCTTTGGATCGAATCAAACTCTTATTGGATTATTTGGGTAATCCGCAAGAGGGTTTAAAGGTCATTCATATTGCTGGCACAAATGGCAAAACAAGTACTTCGCGAATGGTTGAAAGATTGTTAAGATCATTGGACTTAAGAACAGGTCTCTACACTAGTCCTCATTTAATTCATCCTCGAGAAAGAATTTGTATCGATGGAGAATCAGTTAGTGAAAACAGTTTTGAAGAACTTTATAAACACGTTGAACCCTTTTTACACCTTGTTGACGAAAAAACACCAGATTCACCAATAACTTTTTTTGAGGCCCTAACAGCAATGGCGTTTGTAAGTTTTGCTGATACTCCAGTTGATGCAGTTTCTCTTGAAGTTGGAATGGGTGGAAAATGGGATGCCACAAATGTTTTAACACCATTAGTTTCGGTTATCACTCCAATTGATTTAGATCATCAAGAATTTTTAGGTAACACAATTGAAAAGATAGCTTTTGAAAAAGCAGGAATTATCAAAAGTAGCGTTCCTGTAATTGTCTCTCAACAAGTAAAAGATGCAGCAAAGGTAATTCTTGCCACTGCAATTGAACATAACGCGCCAATTATGAGAGAAGGAATTGAGCTTGATGTTTTGGAAAGAAGTGTTGGTGTTGGCGGACAACAATTAACTATTGCTAATCCATATGGAACACATGCAGATCTATTTCTACCTTTGTTTGGAAAACATCAAGCATCAAATGCGGCTGTTGCATTGACCGCTGTTGAAGCTTTTGTCGATAGACAACTTGATAATGAGTTAGTTCAAGAAGCGTTTTCTGAATTTAGCTCACCCGGAAGATTGCAAGTTCTAAAAAGAAATCCCACAATTGTTATTGATGCTGCACATAATCCTGCTGGTATCAGGGCAACAAAACAGGGAATTGAGGAGTCTTTTAAATTTGATAACTTGATTTTAATTTTGGCTTTTATGGCAGATAAGGATATTGAAGAGATTCTTAAAGAACTTACTGGTTTTGCACAAGTAGTTGTTTTAACGCAAACTAAGTCCGCCCGAGCCATGTCTACAACAGCACTTGAAAAACAGGTAAAAAACATTTCGGGATTTGCAGCTAGAATTGAAGTAAGCGATAATTCGGATGAAGCATTAACGAAATCAATACAAATAGCAAATGAATTAGGCAACTCAGCCGGAATCATCGCACTAGGTTCGGTTGTTCTAGCTGGAGAGATTGCTTCAATCCTTAAGGTGGGTAAAAATAAGTGAGAGCATTAGGTTCATCCGTTTTAGCTTTTGAAATAGTTGTTTCACTTCTTTTTATTCCTGCAGCATTACAAAATGAAAACACAACAGTGCTAACTGCTTTGTTAATTTCAATGACACAGATTCTTTTAGCCATTATGGCTATGGCAACATTAAGCAAAAAGTATGGAATATTTCTCGGTTACTTAACCCAAGTGGCATTAATTGCTTCTGGGTTTTTAGTTACCTGGATGTTTGTGCTTGGTCTAGTTTTTCTGGGACTTTGGATACTAGCCATTAGAATTGGGCGCAGAACTGATGAGTTAAAGGCATCCAAGAAAGACTCTTAAGTAAGCACGAGTAGCATATAAATATTGAATGAATTGAAAGGAAATATTGTGAGTGAGCGTTCACTAGTTCTAGTTAAGCCAGATGGCGTTAAAAGAGGACTTGTCGGTGAAGTTTTAAAAAGAATTGAAACAAAAGGTTGGAAAATTGTTGCTTTGGAATTAAGAAAACTTGACGAAAAAACTGCAGCAACCCATTATGCCGAACATGATGGTAAACCATTTTTTAAAGATTTAGTTTCGTTTATTACTTCTGCTCCACTTGTAGCTGTAGTAATTGAAGGCCCAAATGCTATTGCTGGATGGCGACAAATGATGGGTGCCACAAATCCTGCTAACGCATTGCCAGGGACCATCAGAGGTGACTTTGCCACCGAAACACAGAACAACGTGACGCATGGATCAGACTCAACTGAGTCTGCTGCCCGAGAAATTGCACTCTTCTTTCCAGGCTTGAAGTAATACTGCGTAATATAAGTAGTCAAACAACAACAATAAAAAAGAGGACATAAGTGGCCGGTTTTGGTAGAGGGTTCTTAGGACGAGACTTAGCAGTAGACCTTGGTACAGCAAATACTTTGGTTTACGAACGAGGTCGCGGAATTGTTTTAAATGAACCTTCAGTTGTTGCAATAAATCAAAACACTGGCGGAATTGTGGCAGTAGGTGCCGAAGCAAAAAGAATGGTCGGTAGAACTCCGGGAAACATTGTGGCAATTCGTCCACTTAAAGACGGTGTGATTGCAGATTTTGATACCACAGAAAGAATGCTTCGTTACTTCATTCAAAAAGTTCATAAACGTAGATTTTTAGCAAAACCAAGAGTTGTGGTTTGCGTTCCAAGTGGAATTACAGGCGTTGAACAAAGAGCAGTTAAAGACGCAGGTTATGCAGCTGGTGCTCGCAAGGTTTACATCATTGAAGAACCAATGGCAGCAGCAATTGGAGCAGGACTTCCAATCCATGAACCAACTGGAAACATGATTGTTGATATTGGTGGCGGTACTACAGAAGTTGCTGTTATTTCATTGGGTGGAGTTGTTACTTCACTATCTATTCGTACCGGTGGCGATGAGCTAGACGATGCGTTAATTCAATTTGTTAAAAAAGAATATTCATTGATGCTTGGAGAAAGAACCGCTGAAGAAATTAAAACCACAGTTGGAACAGCATTCCCAATTCCTGATGAAACATCTGCTGAACTTCGTGGACGAGATTTAGTAACAGGACTTCCTCGCACAATTGTTGTCACTGCTGAAGAAATAAGAAGAGCACTTGATGAACCATTGACAAGAATTGTTGACGCCGTCAAAACCACACTTGATAGAACTCCACCTGAACTTTGCGGAGACATCATGGATCGTGGAATTGTTTTGACCGGCGGTGGAGCACTTCTTAAAGGTTTGGATGAAAGATTGAGACATGAAACCGGAATGCCAGTAATTATTGCTGAGCAACCATTGAATTGTGTTGTTATGGGTTCTGGAAAGTGTGTTGAAGAGTTCGAAGCTCTACAGCAAGTATTGATCTCAGAACCACGCGGTTAACCCGGGTAGATCGGCTTATTTTGCCGTGAGAGATTCAGCCCGCATCAGAACAGTTCTAGCAGTATTGTTGCTTATTTCTTTCACATTAGTAGCACTGGAATTAAGAAACTCTGGAAACGGAATTACTAATTCAATCAGGAATGTAAGTGCGAATTTGATTTCACCTCTTCAAAAATCAGCTCGAGGTTTATCTGATTCCATACAAAACTTTGGCTCTACTTGGAGAGAGATTAGAACAGCCCGTGAAATCGTTAAAGACTTAGAATCAGAAAATATTGATCTTAAAGAAAGACTTGCAAACACAGACGAACTTAGAAGAAGAGCAGCAGAATTAGATGCCTTGTTAAAAATCGCAGGACTTGGAACTTATGAAATTGTTCCGGCCAGAGTTATAGCAATTGGATCAGGTCAAGATTATTCATGGACAGTTTCAATTGATGTTGGCGCAAAAGATGGAATCACAACAGATATGTCTGTTATCTCAGGAAGTGGATTAGTGGGAAGAACGATTTCGGTAGCAGAGTCAACAACATTAGTTTCATTGCTAGCTGATCCATCCAGCAAAGTTGGAGCAAGAATTGGTGGCAAATCAGAGCTTGGATTTATCAGTGGAAACGGTTTACCGGGAGAGTTGGAATTTGAAATCTTTGATCCTTTAGCTGAAATTCAAAAGGGTGATCGAATAGTTACCTGGGGATCTGAAGGGGGAAGACCATTTGTTGCCGGAGTACCAATTGGTGAAGTAACAAGTGTTAAGTCATCACCTGGTTTATTGACAAAATCAGCAAGAGTTAAACCTTATGTAAAACTATCAACACTTGATTTAGTTAGCGTTGTTGTAGAAGCGCCTCGCATTGATCCTCGAGATTCATTACTTCCTCCAATGCCAGTTGTTGACACCCCAACTCCAACAACATCACCTTCGGCCACCCCTAGCCCAAGTGAGAGTTAATGAATATTTATAAATATTTGGCACTTATTGTTACCGTTTTAATTGGGATAATTTTCCAACCAACTTTGTTGGCAAGGCTTTCTTTGCCAGGTGCAACACCTGATTTGGTTCTGGTGATTGTTTGTTGCTGGGCAATTACTAAAGGTCCAGCAGTTGGTGCAATCGCTGGTTTCATCGCAGGACTCTTACTAGATGTTGTGCCACCCGGAAATAATTTAATTGGAGTTGCTTCAATATTTTTAGCACTGATTGGCTACGCCATTGGAATTGTTGGAAGTGGTCCTAGTAGATCAGTAGTAAGACCACTTCTAATTTCAGGAATTGGTGCTACAACATTTTTCTTATTGAGAACCATTTGGGCATTAATTTCAGGAAGCGATATGGCTTTATACAATTTTTCGGTCAATTTCCTAACACAAGGCATATATGCAGCAGCCTTAGCTGTTTTTGTCTACCCAGGGATAGCCTTTCTAGATAGAAGGCTTGGCCCGGTTTCAAGATCTGATGAATTAAGGATGCAATAAATTATGCAAGATAAATCCGTAATTCGACTAAAAATAATAAGAGTTATTTTCTTATCATTAATGATCACATTAGTAGGACGACTATTTTTCTTACAGATATCAACGGGTGAAAATTTTGTAAAAGCCTCCCAAAGAAATGCTTTTAGAGAAATTTACACTCCACCAGTTAGAGGTCTAATTCTTGATCAAGTAGGAAGACCAGTTGTTTCAAATAAATCAACTCTGGTTGTAAGTGTTAATACAAGAATTTTAGAGAATACTGAAGATAAAGGTGCTTCAGTTATTACTCGTCTTTCGCAAAGTTTACGAATCTCTGAAACAGATATTAAAGATCGACTAACTCCATGTGGCACTAAAGGAGCAAAAAAACCACCCATATGTTGGTCAGGTTCACTTTTTCAGCCAATACCAATTGCAAAAGATGTATCAAGATTAGTTGCATTAGAAATAATGGAACAGCGCACATTGTTTCCCGGAGTAAGTGCTGAATTAATTGCAGTCAGAGATATTCCAAGACCATTTGATGTAAACATGGCTCACATCATTGGATACGTTGGACCGGTTACAGATGTCGAAATTGAAAAACAAAAGCAAGAAGGAATCTCTGCTGACGATATTGGTTTACAAAATAATGATTCAATAGGTCGCTCCGGAGTCGAGAGATTTTATGATTCATATTTAAGAGGTAAGCCTGGAATAAAAGTGATGGCTGTTGATAAAGCAGCAAATATAAAAGGTGTTGTAAGTGAAACAGATCCTGAATCAGGTAAATATGTAGTTTTAAATGTTGATGCGAAACTTCAGTCGTTAGTTGAGGAACAACTTTCTGCAGCAATCGATAGAGCTAGATCAAAAAATTATGTAGGTGAATCAGGTGCTGCAGTAGTAGTAGATGTAAAAAATGGAAATATTTTAGCAATGGCTACTTACCCAAGTTATGACCCAAGAATTTGGTTGGGAGGAATTACAAATGAACAATTTGAATTGTTATCAAATCCAAAAAATGGAATTCCGCTGATTTCTCGAGCGACACAAGGATTATTCGCGCCCGCTTCTATTTATAAAGTGATCACCACAGCAGCAGCTGCTGAAAATGGATTTGATTTAAACGCTATTTATCAATGTCCACCTCAAATGGAAATTGGTACACGAGTGTTTAGAAATTATGAATCAATTGGTTTTGGTCCTATTACTCTTCAACGAGCAATGGAAGTTTCTTGTGACACTGTTTTTTATGACATTGCTAATACTTTATGGCTTAGAGATGGTGGATTAAATCCAATTGATAAACCTGTAGACGCTGTAGAAAACATGTCCTTTGCTTTTGGTTTAGGTTCAAAAACTGGAATTGATTTACCAGAAGAAGTTAGGGGTCGAGTCGGAGGAAGAATTTTTAAGAGAAATTTCTGGGATAAGAACCATGAAGTTTGGTGCGAAAGAGCCGAAAACGGATATCCAGAAGTTGAAGCAGTAGATCCTGAAAGAGCAAGAATGTTACAAAAATTTGCCAAAGAGAATTGTACTGAAGGAATGAGATTTCGCGCTGGAGATGCTGTAAACATTTCAATTGGACAAGGTGACACCGTTGTTACTCCATTACAAATGGCAATGGCTTATGCAGCGATTGCTAACGGGGGAACAGTTTATGAACCTCGCGTAGTTAAGGCGATAATGAATGCTGATGGTTCAGTTGCTGAAAAAATTGAGCCAAAAGTTAAAAATAAATTACCAATATCTAATGAAACACTAAAATATATTCAAAAATCTCTAGAAACCACCACAATTTCAGGAACAGGTGCGCCACCATTTGTTGGTTTTCCTCTTTCAAGAATTCCTGTGGCAACTAAAACTGGAACAGGTGAAGTTTTAGGAAAGCAGTCAACTTCATGGTTTGCTAGTTATGCACCTGCTGATAATCCTCAATATGCAGTTGTATTAATGGTTGCCCAAGGTGGAACTGGTTCGGGAACTTCAGCTCCAAGTGTAAGAAGAATTTATGAAGAATTATTTGGAATTCGTGGCAGCACCATTGATCCTGCAACAAGTATTTTAGAAGGTGGAGCACCTACTTCAAAATTGCCAACAATTAGAACAGATGGATTACCTGATTATCCTGAAATAGATGAACTCTTAAATCCAACGGCTTCACCTAGTCCAAGTCCAACTTTGGGTGTAACTCGATGACCTATTGGAGTTCTGATGCACCAAAAGCACCAAGTCGAAATAGATTTAACGACTCATTTTTTATTGGCTATGACTGGGTTCTAATTACTAGTGCACTGATTCTTTCGATAATTGGTTCAATACTTGTTTACTCAGCATCAAAACAGAGATTGATTGACGCAGGTATAAATGCCGATTTTTATCTTCAAAGACATATTTTTAATATCATAGTTGGAATTGTTCTAGCATTGATAGTTTCTAGATTTTCATTTAGAACAGCTAGAGCTTACGCAATTATAATTTATGCTGCAGCAGTTATTGGTTTAATTCTGGTTTTGGTACCAGGAATTGGTAAATCTCAAGGAGGTGCGCAGGCCTGGATTGCATTGCCTGGCGGCTTTACTTTCCAACCCAGCGAATTTACAAAAGTAGCATTGATCACTTTGCTAGCAATGGTTCTAACTGAACGACGTGAATCAGAACTAGTCCCAGATGATAGGGATGTTTTATTTGGATTAGCTTTAGCAGGAATTCCTGCCTTATTAGTACTTCTTCAAAATGATTTTGGAACGGTAATCATAATTGGGGCAACACTTTTAAGTGTATTAATTGTTTCGGGAGTAAAATTACGCTGGATTTATGGTTCTATAAGCGCTGTTATTCTGGCAGGTTTTGTTGCATCTCAACTTAATTTTATTAAAGATTATCAACTAGATAGATTAGCAACATTTATTGATCCAACCCTTGATCCATTAGGAGCTGGATATAACACTTTGCAGGCAAGAATTGCAATTGGATCTGGTGGCTGGTTTGGACAAGGATTATTCAGCGGTCCCCAAACCCAAGGCAAATATGTTCCAGCACAGCGCACAGACTTCATTTTTACTGTTGCTGGGGAAGAATTAGGATTTTTTGGTTCCACGTTAATCATTTTTCTTATTGCCATGATTTTGTACCGCATTACAAAAATTGCTATGAATGCTCCAGATCGTTTCGGTCGACTAGCTGCAGCAGGTGTAGCAGGATGGTTTGCAATTCAATCTTTTGAAAATATTGGAATGAATTTAGGAATAATGCCGGTAACTGGAGTTCCATTACCTTTTGTTTCCTATGGTGGGTCATCGATGTTTGTTTCTTGGATGGCACTGGGCTTAATAGTCGCCATTGGTCGAGAAATCGATGATCGGGTTACACCACTTATTCGCTAGGAAATCTATGTCCATTTATTGGGCAATAGCCTTGAAAATCCCCTGATTTGACCTCAAAGCAGTTGTGCCATGCCCAGCAGAGGTTAAATGCTGTGCCATACTCGAGGTACTGGTTAATCACGGAGTCACTACAACCCGAGATACGAAACCACAACGACTTAGCCGAGCAGCGGTGCTCGGTAGAACTAAAAAAAGCTAGCTGTCCCAATTTGTGAGACGAAGCGGATTTCTTTGAAGTTCTAAAAACAAAACCTAAATGACTTTGAGGACGTGGATTTATTTTCACCCCTGATCGTTAAGCAAAACCAGCACTGAACACACAAGTGCAGGTAAATAAAAGCGTTAAGGCGCTATTTATTTACACACAAAAGATTTAGGAGTAAAGCCATTATGGCTGATGAAGAAACACCATCTTTACGTAAAAGATTTCGCATTGCTGCATTTTCTGCAGCAGAGGAAGCACCAAAACCAGCAGCTGATGTTCCAGTTGGAAAACCATCTGTTGCCTTTCAACAAGCAGTTGTGCCTCCAAGAACCCCAAGTTCAAAATCAGATGCGCCAAAAGAAGAAAAAGGTTTATTAAGAAGAGGGCGAAATAAAAGACGCCAAGAAGAGTCAACTGAAGAAACAGCAGATTCTGTAAATGACAAAGAAGATGAAAATAGTGATTCTGAATCAGGAGATGGAAGCCATCGCCGAGTCAGAAAACGTCTTCGTGCAACTGATGTAAATTCTGAGGAAGTTAATTCTGATGATCCAAACACTGTTGTAAGAGTTCGCGCACCAAGGGAAAAATCACCAACCCGAGGCTCAACTCGTCTTGATGCCAAACGTCAAAGAAGAAAAGATGGCAGAGACGCTGGAAGAAGAAGAGCTCCAGTTTTAACTGAAGCAGAATTCTTAGCCAGACGCGAAAGCGTTGAAAGAGTTATGGTTGTTAGACAAAACCAAGATCGAATTCAAATTGCGGTATTAGAAGATAATATTTTGGTTGAACACTATGTTTCTCGCGGTCAATCAGCTTCTTTAATAGGAAACGTTTACTTAGGTCGAGTACAAAATGTTCTTCCAAGTATGGAAGCTGCATTTATTGACATTGGTCGTGGTAGAAACGGTGTGCTTTATGCCGGTGAAGTTAACTGGGATGCTGCAGGACTTGATGGACAACCAAAGAGAATTGAACTTGCACTAAAGAGTAATGATCCAGTTCTTGTTCAGGTTACAAAAGATCCTGTTGGACAAAAAGGTGCCAGATTAACCAGTCAAATTTCTCTTCCTGGAAGATATTTAGTTTATGTTCCAGATGGATCTGTAACTGGAATTAGCAGAAAACTTCCAGATACTGAACGAACCAGATTAAAAAGAATCCTTAGAAACATAGTTCCTGAAGGTGCTGGGGTAATTGTTAGAACTGCTGCTGAAGGTGCAACGGAAGAACAATTACAAAGAGATGTTGCTCGCTTGCAAGCGCAATGGGAAAATATTCAAAGCAAAGTATCTGGTGGAACTCCAGCCTCACTGCTTTATTCTGAACCAGATCTTGCGATCAGGGTTGTAAGAGATATTTTCAACGAAGACTTCAAAAAATTAATTGTTGAAGGAAGCGAAGCTTGGGACACAATTGAAGAATACGTAAAATATGTTGCCCCTGATCTTGCTGACCGTTTGGAAAAATGGAGCGGTGAAGGTGATGTATTTGGTGCCAATCGAATTGATGAACAAATTGCTAAAGCACTAGATCGTAAAGTTTACTTACCATCAGGTGGTTCTCTAGTAATCGATAGAACAGAAGCCATGACCGTAGTTGACGTAAATACCGGTAAATTTATTGGTCAAGGTGGAAACTTAGAAGAAACTGTAACTAAAAATAACCTAGAAGCAGCAGAAGAAATTGTTCGCCAACTTCGTTTAAGAGATATTGGTGGAATCATTGTTATCGACTTCATTGACATGGTTTTGGAAACCAACAGAGACATGGTGCTTCGACGATTAGTTGAATGCTTAGGAAGAGACAGAACAAAACATCAAGTCGCAGAAGTGTCCACACTTGGCCTAGTTCAAATGACTAGAAAAAGAATTAGCTCTGGGTTACTGGAAACTTTCTCTGAAGCTTGCGAGCACTGCAGCGGTCGAGGGGTAAAGGTGTTTTCTGAACCAGTTGACCACAAGCACTCTGATCGTCGTGGAAAAAGAGAATCCAGTGAGGCAACTGAGGTCGAAAGCATCTAAATCCAAGCCATTGGAGCAAGCGGTTTAGCCCTTTAGTACCCTAGAGGAACGCCCTTTTACCAATATGGCAAAAGATGCGAAAAAAAACTTCCCAAGTTTTAAACAAGGAGATTGAAAAAATGTACGCCATAGTTCGATCAGGTGGACGCCAAGAAAAAGTTGCAGTGGGCGACACCGTTGTTATGGACCGTCAATCTGCCCAACTTGGATCCAAAATTTCTTTACCAGCTCTACTAGTTGTAGATAACGGTAAAATTACTCATGATGCTGCCACACTTTCAGCAACAACTGTTACTGCCGAAGTTGTTTCACACGATCGTGGTCCAAAAATAAAGATTCAACATTACAGAAATAAAACAGGTTACAAACGTCGTTTAGGTCATCGTCAGGAACTAACAACAGTTCGTGTCACAGATATCAAAGTAGGGAAATAGAAAATGGCATCCAAAAAAGGTGTTTCCAGTACTAGAAACGGTCGCGATTCCAATTCGCAAAGACTTGGAATTAAAAGATTTGGTGGCCAACTTGTTGGTGCCGGAGAAATCATTGTTCGCCAACGTGGCACACATTTTCACCCAGGTGTAAATGTTGGACGCGGAACTGATGACACATTATTTGCTTTGCAAGCAGGTTCTGTGAAATTTGGTTCACGTCGTGGTCGTCGTGTTGTTGACATTGTCCCTGCGGAATAACCCGCTCAACTAGACATACCCAAAAGGGCGGGCTTTTTATTAAGCCCGCCCTTTTGCATTATTAAAAAGGTGGTGCAGAAATTATGTTTGTTGATCAAGTGATTCTGCATGCCAAAGCTGGTAACGGCGGCAGTGGTTGCACATCTGTGCATCGCGAAAAATATAAACCTTTAGGTGGACCAGATGGTGGCAATGGTGGAAAAGGTGGCGATGTTGTATTACTTGTTGACACAAATGAAACAACATTATTGGAATATCATCGACATCCACACCAAGAAGCACCAAATGGAAAACCAGGTCAAGGAAGTCATAACAGTGGCGCAAATGGTGAAGATTTAGTTTTATCTGTACCAGCTGGCACAGTTGTTTATTCAATGCAAGGTGAAATTTTAGCTGACCTTATTAATCCAGGAATGAAATATGTTGTTGCCCAAGGTGGTGCAGGTGGATTAGGTAATGCGGCACTTTCCTCAAATAAAAGAAAAGCTCCAGGTTTTTCACTTTTAGGCGAACCAGGTGACATTGCTGATGTAAAACTTGAATTGAAATCTTTAGCTGATGTTGCATTGGTGGGTTTTCCAAGTGCAGGCAAATCAAGTTTAGTTTCTGTAATTAGTGCAGCAAAACCAAAAATTGCTGATTATCCTTTTACAACGCTGGTTCCAAACTTAGGTGTAGTTAAGGCTGGCGATGTAACTTTTACTGTTGCAGATGTCCCAGGACTAATTGAGGGAGCAAGTGCTGGTAAAGGTTTAGGGCTTGATTTCTTAAGACACATTGAAAGATGCGCGGTAATTGTTCATGTAATTGATTGTGCAACTTTAGAACCAGATAGAGATCCACTTCAAGACTTAGACATTATTGAAAAAGAACTAAAACAATACGGTGGACTAGAGGACAGGCCAAGAATTGTGGCATTAAATAAAATAGATGTTCCAGAGGCGCGAGAATTGGCTCAAATGATTTTGCCTGAAATTCATGCGCGAAATCTTGAAGGATATTTAATTTCAGCAGTTTCTAGAGAAGGCTTAAAAGAATTCCTCTTTGCTGTTGCTGAGTTAGTTATGCAATGGCGAAAAACTCATACTCAAGATGAGAATGCGAGAATTATTATTCGCCCAGACGGAGTTGGCGAACTAGGATTTAATGTTCGACATGACGGAAATCGTTATTACGTTACAGGTAACAAAGTAGAACGATGGATTAGACAAACTGATTTTGCCAATGATGAAGCAATTGGATATTTAGCAGATAGATTCCAAGTTTTAGGTATTGAAGAAGCATTAAGAAAAGCTGGGGCAAAACCAGGTGCTGAAGTTGCCATAGGTGAAGGCGAAAACGCCGTACTCTTTGATTGGGATCCAGGAATTGATAGTGGAGTTAAAAATGTGCGCGGCCCACGTGGAACTGACATTCGATTGGACGGAAGATGAGTAGTCAATTAAGAACTCAAATTTCCAAAGCCAAAAGAATTGTTGTAAAAGTTGGTTCTTCTTCTTTGACCACAGCCCAAGGTGGAATTGATACACAAAGAATCTTGGCACTTGTTGAGGCTTTAGCAAAACATAAAAATGCAGGGCATGAAATTGTTTTGGTTTCTTCTGGAGCAATTGCTGCTGGATTATCCCCACTTGGATTAACCAGTAGACCAAAAGAGCTTTCCTTACAACAAGCAGTCGCAAGTGTTGGCCAAGGACTTTTAGTGCAAAGATATGCAGAATCTTTTGCTAAACACGGAATAACAGTGGGTCAAGTTCTTTTAACTGCTGAAGATATGAGTAGAAGATCTCATTATCGAAATGCTCAAAGAACCTTTGCCAAACTACTTGAATTAGGCGTAGTACCAATTGTTAATGAAAATGACACCGTAGCTACAGATGAAATTCGAGTTGGCGACAACGATCGCTTAGCCGGAATTGTTACTCATCTAATTAATGCAGATGCCTTAGTTTTGCTTTCAGATGTTGATGGGTTAATGACTGCACCACCAAGTCAAGCTGGTGCAAAACTTATTTCTGAAGTTAAATCCTTTGACGACATTTCCCAGGTGCAATTAGGTGGGGCAGGAATAAGTGGTGTTGGTACAGGCGGGATGAGCACCAAGGTTCAAGCGGCTCGAATTGCTACAGCTGGAGCTGTTCCAACAATTGTGACAAGCGCGCAAAATTTGACATCTGTTTTTGAAGGTCAAGATGTTGGAACAATTTTTTGGCCAAGTAAAGAAAAACTTTCTGCCAGAGCACTTTGGTTAGCACACGCCACAGATGTAAGAGGCTCAATTGTTATTGACCAAGGAGCGGTAATGGCCGTGACAGAAAAACGTGCTTCTCTTTTACCTGCAGGCATTAAGAATGTTAAAGGTGAATTTGAAGCAGGCGATGCAGTTGAGGTTGTTAGCGAATCAGGAAAAATTGTGGGCAGAGGACTCGTTAACTTTGATTCCATAGAATTACCAAACTTGATTGGTAAAAACACTGCAAGCCTCATGCAAGAATTTGGGGAAGGTTATGATCGAGAAGTAATTCACCGTGACGACCTGGTCTTAATAGACGAACAAGCAGTTAAGAATTAGAATTTAATTAACATGGCTGACAAAGATAACGCAGTTGTTGAGATTGCAAAGAAAGCCCGGATCGCTAGTTATCAATTAGCGCAACTTAATCGTGAAGTTAAAGACAATGCACTTATTTCTATGGCTCAAGCTTTGATAGCAAACAGCGACAAAATTACAAAAGCAAATCAAGTTGATGTTGAAAAAGCAAAAAGTACTGGAACTGATGCAGCAATCGTTGATCGGTTAACTCTAAATACAGAACGAATAAAAGAAGTTTCCCAAGGTCTATTAGATATAGCAAAACTTCCAGATCCAATTGGTGAAGTAATTCGTGGCTGGGTACAACCAAATGGTTTAGAAATAGAACAAAAAAGAGTTCCAATGGGTGTTATTGGAATGATTTATGAAGCTCGACCAAATGTGACAGTTGATGCTGCAGGACTATGTCTAAAAAGTGGTAACGCAGTTCTACTTAGAGGCTCCTCATCTGCAAAAAACACAAACGAATCATTAGTTGAAGTTATGCGCAACTCCTTAAAAGAATCTGGTGTTGAAATTGATGCAATTCAATTGGTTCCAGGTGATACTCATGAATCAGTGAAACAATTAATGAGTGCCAGAGGTTTTGTTGATTTACTAATTCCTAGAGGCGGTGCATCTTTAATAAATTCAATCGTTAATGATTCATTAGTTCCGGTAATTGAAACAGGTGTTGGTAATTGCCATGTTTATATTGACAAAGATGCAGACATTGATATGGCTGTGTCAATTCTGGTTAACTCGAAAGCGTCAAGAGTAAGTGTATGTAATGCAGCTGAAACTTTTTTGGTTCACCAAGATATCGCCCCAAACTTTTTACCTAAAGCGTTAGCTGCACTTAAAGATAAGCAAGTAACTATTCATGGTGATGAAAAAATTAAACAATACTGCGAGAGAGCAACGATAAGTTTTGAACCAGTTACTGATGAAGATTGGGCTGCAGAATATTACAGTCTTGATATTGCTGCTGGAATAGTTGACTCAATGGAAGAGGCAATTCAACACATCAGAAAGTGGTCATCCAATCACACTGAAGCAATTGTCTCTGATTCGATGACAAGTATTGATAAATTTGTGGCACAAGTTGATTCTGCTGCCGTTATGGTAAATGCTTCAACTCGATTTACTGATGGTGGCGAGTTTGGTTTTGGTGCTGAAATCGGAATTTCAAATCAAAAACTTCACGCTAGAGGGCCGATGGGGCTAGTTGAGATGACTAGTACAAAATATATTGTAAGAGGTAAAGGTCATATTCGAGGAAAAGTAGGAGAGAGAAATAAATGATAAAACTAAGTGAGATGACAGAAAAGTCAGTTGATCTTCCATTTTCTCCAATAATTTTTGGTCTCGGGACTTTTGGTTTGCTTTGTTTTGCACTTTTTCTAGTTACGCGTCTTGATTCTGATAGATAAAGTATGACCAGCCGTATTGGGCTGTTAGGTGGCACATTTGATCCAATTCATCTTGGCCACATTGCAATTTTAAAAACCGCATTACAACAACTAAAACTCGACAAAATGTTTCTCATTCCTGCAGGTGATCCTTGGCAAAAACAACCAATTACAAGCCCACAACATCGATTAGCCATGTCTAAATTAGCTACCGAATCAATTTCAAATGTTGAGGTACTTGATTTGGAAATAGATCGATCCGGCCCAACTTATACTTTTGAAACTTTAGAGGAATTACACAAAAAATATGAAGATACTGAATTCATGCTTATTCTGGGTAGCGATGCGGTAGCTGGAATTGAAACTTGGCAGCAACCAAACAAGGTAAAAACCCTTGCACGCATTTTTGTTGTCCAAAGAGCTGGTGACTTTACTCAAGACTGGCGATTTGATCGAATTCAGATGGACCCAATACAAATTTCATCGACTCAAATTCGAGAAAAAGTTAAAAACAAAGAATCAATTTCAGATCTAGTTCCAGCAGCTGTTGAGGCTTATATTTTAGCCAATGATTTATACAAGAATTGAGTGTGCAATAATAGAGTTAATGATTGAAAGTATAAATTCTTAGTGCCAGCATCAACAAAGTCGCGACATTTAGCACAACTAGCAGCCGAAGCTGCATTAGATAAATTGGCAACTGATGTGACACTAATTGACGTAAGTTCAAGATTTCCTCTGGCGGATATGTTTGTAATTGCATCTGCAGCAAATCACCGACAAGTAAAAGCGGTTTGTGAAGGTATTGAAAAAGCTCTTTCAGTCGAAGGTGTTAAACCGTTAAATAGAGAAGGCCAGTCCGATAGTCATTGGATTTTATTAGATTACGAGGAAATTGTGGTTCATGTGCAATTAGCTGAAGATCGAGATTATTACAGCATTGAAAGACTTTGGAAAGATTGTCCAATCGAGGTTGTTAATGGCTAATCGTCAGCTTGTTTTGTGGAGACATGGAAGAACTAGTTGGAATCTTGAACAAAGATTTCAAGGTCAAACCGATATTCCATTGGATGAAGTAGGAGAGCAGCAAGCAAAGAATGCTGCACAATTACTTCGTCATCTTAAGCCAACATATATTGCATCATCAGATTTAATGCGTGCAAATAAAACAGGATTAGAATTAGCAAGCTTATTAAATCTAGAAGTACCCAAAGATCCATTGTTTAGAGAAACTGCTCATGGATTGTGGGAAGGACTTACGTATTCAGAGCTAAAAACAAAGTATGAAAATGAATATTTGAATTGGTCAGCTGGTCAAGAAATTAGACCTGGAACAACAGGAGAAACTAGATCTGAAGTTGCCGATCGAATGGTTAAAGGAATTTATCAACATATTGTTAATGTTCCAGATAACTCTGTTTTTGTTATTGCAACACATGGTGGTGCTGCAAGAGTTGCCGCAGGAAAATTAATGGGTTTACCTGCACAAACTTGGGTATCTTTGGGAATCATTAGTAATTGTTCTTGGATTGTTTTGAATGAACCAGCCGAAGCTCATATGCCGTGGAGATTAGTTGAATATAACGCTGGATCTCTTCCAACACCTGCTCTAAGTGATGATCGATAGGACTCAAGAGAAACTATTTTAATAAGTTTCGGTAGAGTTCTATTTCTGTAACAAATAAATCGGGGCTATGGCGCAGCTGGTAGCGCACTTGCATGGCATGCAAGGGGTCAGGGGTTCAAATCCCCTTAGCTCCACTGACTTAAATTTTGTGATACGTTGTTAATTAATTAACACACGGGAGTTCGGACCTGATCCGGACTGAGAGAGCGACTAAGTGGTGTCGCTGACCGTTTAACCGTTTGGGTAATGCCAGACAGGGAGAAGAAATTATGATTGTTATTTTCACAGTTTTAAATTATCCAGTAACTCTTTTGGAACTTTTGGCAGTAATTACGTCATTAACTGGAGTATGGCTTGGGACGACCGGATCAAGATTTACTTGGCCTTGGTGGCTAATTGGTTCAGTACTTTACGCAGTTTTGTTTCTTCAATATGACTTAATTGCAAGTGCATTCTTGCAATTGGTTTTTATTGCTGGTGCTATTTGGGGCTGGTTTGGTTGGGGCAAAACTGGAGCAAAGCCTGGAAGATTAAGTTCTAAATTCAGATTAATTTGGTTTTTAACACTCATCTTGTCGTGGGTTTTGTTGGCCCCAACTCTGGCACGAATTGGTGCTGCTGCAACCTGGCCTGATTCATTTATTTTATTAGGAAGTGTAATTGCTCAAATTTTAATGGTTCGAGAAAAATTTGAAGCATGGCCGATTTGGTTTGTTGTCAACATTGTGGCAACTGTTCACTACGCCAATCAAGAGCTTTGGTTTACTTCAATTCTTTACATTGTCTTCACAGCTGTGGCAATTGTTGGTTGGAGAAAATGGGTTGTTAAGGCAAATTCATATTGATAAAGTTCAGTCCAATAAGTGAATTAGTTGAACTGATCCAATCATCATCCACAAAATGTGGTGAAACAAAATTAATATGCATTGATGGTCCTGCTGGTTCAGGTAAAACAACTTTGGCTAATTCCTTGTCCAAGTATTTAGATAATTGCCCAATTGTTCACATGGACGAAATATATGAAGGCTGGGAAGAAGCCTTAAGCCAAAAAACAGCAAATGACTTATACAAGTGGGTTGTTCAACCACTATTGGACAAGCAAGTAATTGAATTCTTTAAGTTTGATTGGGCACTGAATAAACGAAATGAAAAAGTTGTAATCGAAAACCATCCCTACCTAATTATTGAAGGAGTGGGTTCATCAGTTAAAAAAGTATCTGAACACGCATGTTTAAAGATTTGGATAGAGGTTGAACAAAACATTGGAATACAACGGGTTTTAAATCGAGATGGTCAGCAAATTAAAGCTCAAATGCTAAATTGGCAAATACAAGAAATGAAATACTTTAAGGAGAATAAGACCAAAGAAAATTCAAATATCTGGATTGATGGCTCGCCCGAGGTCAATATTGACACCAGTTCGCAATTCGTGAGGACTAATCGGTAAGTTTTACCTCGTGAACAACCCAAAAGATAACCAAGAAGCAAATTCCACACTGGACATAGAAGCAATCCAGGCTAAGTGGCTACCTATTTGGGAAAAGAAGCAACCTTTTAATTCTTCCAATGATCCAGATGATGAACGTCCAAGAATTTATGTTTTGGATATGTTTTCTTATCCATCTGGTGATTTACATATGGGTCACGCAGAAGCATTTGCCATCGGTGATGTTGTTTCTAGATACTACTTTCAAAAAGGATATAACGTATTTCATCCAGTTGGTTGGGATTCATTTGGATTACCTGCTGAAAATGCTGCAATTAAACGCGGAGAAAATCCAGCAAAATGGACTTACGCAAATATAGAAACACAAGCCGAATCTTTTAAACGCTATGCAATTTCTTTTGATTGGAATCATCGTCTTCACACTTCAGATCCTGAATATTACAAATGGACACAGTGGTTATTTTTACAGTTATACAACAAAGGATTAGCTTATAGAAAAGCAAGTAATGTTAATTGGTGTCCTTCATGTCAGACTGTTCTGGCTAACGAACAGGTTGTAGCAGGAGCATGCGAAAGATGTAGTGCTGTTGTTACCAAACGCGAATTAACACAGTGGTATTTCAAAATCACAGATTATGCCCAAAGGCTATTAGATGACATGGAGCAAATCGAAGGTAAATGGCCTGAACGTGTTTTAACTATGCAAAAAAACTGGATTGGTAAATCCGAAGGTGCCTACATTGATTTTGTAATCGATGGAATGGATAAAAAAGTAACTGTTTTCACAACCAGACCCGACACTCTATTTGGCGCTACATTTTTTGTTGTCGCTGCTGATTCAAAACTTGCTCAAGAGTTAGTTTTGGATGAAAAAAAGACTGAATTAAATAACTATATTGAACAAGTTAGAAAATCAACAGATATAGAAAGACTTGCTACAGATCGCCCTAAGACAGGAATTTTTCTTGGTCAGTATGCGATTAATCCTGCTAACCAACAGAAAATTCCTGTTTGGGCTGCAGATTATGTCTTGGCAGATTATGGCACTGGGGCAATTATGGCTGTCCCAGCTCATGACCAAAGAGATTTAGATTTTGCTAAAGCATTCAACCTACCAATTCAAGTAGTAGTTAAAACAGAAGCCGAGGATCCAAGTAAATCTGGAATTGCTACAGCTGGTGATGGCGAATTGATAAATTCAGGTCCATTAAATGGGTTAGACAAAGCAAGTGCCATTAAGAAAATGAACGAAATTCTTGAAACTAATAAACAAGGAAAAGGTGCTGTAAATTTCAGATTAAGAGACTGGTTAATTTCACGCCAGCGATATTGGGGCGCACCAATTCCAATAATTCATTGTCCATCATGTGGCGAAGTGCCAGTTCCAGAATCAGAATTACCTGTCAAACTTCCTGAATTAGCAGGAGATCAACTTGCACCTAAAGGAACTTCTCCACTAGCAGCAGCAACTAATTGGGTGAATACAAAATGTCCAAAGTGTGGCAATGCTGCACAAAGAGACACAGACACTATGGATACTTTTGTCGACTCATCCTGGTACTACTTGAGATATCCATCAGCCCACGACAACACAAAAGCATTTGATCCCGAACTTCTAAAAAGATGGCTTCCAGTTGAACAATATGTTGGTGGAGTTGAGCATGCAATTTTACATCTTTTGTATTCAAGATTTTTTACTAAAGTTTTAAATGATCTTGGATTAGTAGATTTCAATGAGCCATTTAAAGCTCTTCTTAATCAAGGACAAGTAATTCTTGATGGTGCTGCCATGAGTAAATCAAAAGGCAACATGGTTGATTTAGGAGAACAGATTGCTGAATTTGGAGTAGACGCTGTTCGTCTAACAATGGTTTTTGCAGGCCCACCTGAAGATGACATCGATTGGGCAGAAGTTTCTCCCGGAGGTTCAAAGAAATTTCTTGCCAGAGCCTGGAGATTAGCTAAAGATGTTGAATCAGATGTTGATTCTGATTTTGCAAAAGGAGATATTACCCTTCGTCAAGCAACACATAGAACTGTAGAAGAAGTAACAACATTGATCGAATCATTTAGATTTAATGTTGTGATTGCTAGAACAATGGAACTAGTAAACATAACGAGAAAAGCAATTGACTCAGGTTGTGGACCAAAAGATCCTGCAATAAGAGAAGCTGTTGAAGCAATAACGATTGTGTTATCACTTTTTGCCCCATACACATCAGAAGAGATGTGGGAAATATTGGGTCATAAAGAATTAGTTTCTAAGGTGGGATGGCCACAGGTTGATCCACAACTTTTGGTTAGAGATTCTGTAGTTTGTGTTGTTCAAGTCTCAGGAAAATTAAGAGCAAGACTTGATGTTTCACCAGATATCAGTGCCGAGGAACTAGAGAAGTTAGCGCTGCAATCTCCAAATGTTGTTAAAATCTTAGACGGTAAAGCAGTAAGAACGGTGATCGTAAGAGCTCCTAAACTGGTAAATATAGTTCCTGAGTAATCCACAGGTTGAGTTTTTCCACAAAATAAATTAAAAGAGATATTTTCAATTGATAACAAAGTAATAATTTGTGAGTGACCAATACAAATAACAAAGATTTATCTGACCAGATAATCAGAATTGCTAAGAAAAGCCTTAAAGCCTCCAATAAGACAGATCAGGTTGAAGTTAAAACAAATTGGCGCTTTGAGATAACTCAAAGAAACGCCAAGTCAATTTTGCTCATCCTGACTTGTTCGGTTTTTCTCTCGATTCTTTACTGGTGGAATGCAAGAGTGGTCTCAGACGATGAGTCATTATTAATAATTCCTGCTAATGAATCTGTCGAAAGCGTCGTTGAAGAAAATAAAAATGACATCGCTATTTCAGAAGTTGTTGTTTATGTCTCTGGAGATGTCCTAAAAAGTGGTGTTTACAAATTACCAAATGGATCCCGTGTAGTTGATGCGCTAGCTAAAGCAGGGGGTCTTGCTAAAAATGGAAAAATCGGAGAAAACAATCTTGCCAGAGTTCTAACTGATGGTGAACAAGTTGATTTCAGTAGTTCTCAAACCAATAAAGTAAACAAATCAAAAAGTAGTTCAAGCAATAACAGTAACTGTGTAAATTTAAATTCGGCATCTCTAGGCGAACTTGATTCTCTTCCTGGGGTTGGCCCGGTTCTAGCCAAAAGAATCCTAGATTGGAAAGAATCAAATGGTGGGTTCAAATCAGTTGAGCAGTTAGGTGATGTTGATGGAATAGGTAAATCAAAATATGCAACTATAAGTGCGAAATCTTGCGTTTAGATATTGATGCGAGATTTATTCCTTTCGCACTAATAATCTGGATTAATTCGGTTTTAGCAATCTCAGATCTAAAGTTAATATCGTTAGCCATAGTTTTCTTAATAACTTTAATTAGTTTTTACAAGAAAATTAACTATCTTTATGCATTAGTTGCGTTAGTGGCAGTTGTCAGCTCCTTTGCTCATCAATCAAAAGCACGAATCTCTGAGCTAACTCCTGGGATTCCAGTTGTTGTCTATGCAAAAGTAATTTCTGACATTGAGAGTAGTTCAGGTAAAAATATTGGCATTTTTAGGCAAGAAGATACCTATTCAGTAATTGGCAAAACTTTTAGAATTGAGGAAACTGGACTTAAGAAAAATAAGGGATTCGAATACAAATCAAAAGTTAAACTAGATTTTAACCAGATTAACCCAAACATTGCTTTTGGTACAAAACTCAAAGTCCAAGGTTATTTAAAAGAATATAATTTCCAAAACATAACCTATTCAATAAAGGTTGACAAGGTTCAGATTGTTAAATCTCCAAATTTATTGGATAAGAGTCTTAATTCCATTCGAGCAAAATTCTTATTGGTAACAAGCAAAACTAAAGGTGATGCAGTTGAGCTACTTCCTGGGTTAATTCTGGGTGATACAAGAAATCAAACTGAATCATTAAATCAAGATATGAGAAATAGTGGACTTACCCACTTAACAGCCGTGAGTGGTGGCAACATAGCAATATTGCTTTTAGCAATAATTTGGCTCTGCCAAAAATTTAATTTTGATCTTAAAAAACAAATACTCATCGGATTAGTGTCGTTAGTTCTTTTTGCACTTCTTGTAAGAACTGAACCAAGTGTTGTTCGCGCATCCTTTATGGGAGCAGTTGCTCTACTTGGGTTATTTAAGGGAACGAGAAAACATGGTTTATCTGCATTGGCAATTACAATTTGTTTGGCATTGTTAATAGACCCTAATTTGTCAACTTCCTGGGGATTTAGTCTTTCCGTTTTTGCTACCGCAGGCCTACTCTTGTTCACAAGACCTTTTGCTGACCAAATCTCAAGAGTCATTCCAAAAATACCGGAAGCCTTAGCTGTTTTAATTGCTGTAGCACTCTCGGCACAAATTTCGACAGCAGGACTAATTGCAGGTTTTAGTGGACAGATAACACTTTGGTCTATTCCCGCAAATATGTTAGTTGCACCAGTAATTCCATTTGTAACGATCTTAGGTTACCTGACCTTACTTTTTTCAAACGTATTTTTCCCACTTGGATTGTTCTTTGGTCATCTTGCCGCATATTTTGCAAACTGGATTGGCTTCGTGGCAAATCAATTTGCTTCATTTGACTCAAGCATCATCCAAGTCCCCAAAGGACTGGTGGGTTTTTTAGTCGTATCTCTTACTACGGGGCTTATTTGGCTTTCTTTGTTTTTGATTGTGAAGTTTAAGTTAATCAATCTTAGGATTCTTGGGTTTTTATTGTGCGTGGGTTTTCTCATTCTTTTTCTGCTGAAAAATAATTACTCTAAGTCTTGGCCCATGAGGGATTGGCAGTTTGTGATGTGTGATGTTGGACAGGGAGACGGCTTAGTTCTAAAAGATGCAACTGGAAAAGTTTTAGTGGTAGATGTTGGTCCTAATGGGAAACTTATGAATGATTGCTTGAAGAGTTTAGATGTTAAATCGATTGACGCTTTGATTCTGACTCATTTTCATGCTGATCATGTACAAGGATTAGAAATTGTTAGGAATCGACATGAAATAAAGAAAATCTATGTAACTTGGGTAGAAGATCCTATCTATGAAGTAAAAAGAGTTCGCGAGATATTGCAAGAGTTCAAAACAACTCATATGAAAGCAGGTGATTCAATTAATTTAGGAGAGATGGTAATTCAATGTCTTTGGCCAACTACAAACAAAATTGAAATTGGTTCAATTCCGAACAACTCCAGCATCGTAAACTTAGTAACAATTAAAAATGCCTCATTCTTGTTAACCGGAGATATTGAACCACCTGCCCAAGAAGCCATTAGAAAATTGTGGAAAATTCCACAAGTTGATGTGGTCAAGATTCCTCATCATGGTTCAAGGTTTCAGGATTCAAAGTTTGCGCAATGGACAAAAGCAAGACTTGCTTTGATCAGCGTGGGGGAGGAAAACAATTATGGGCATCCTGCAAATTCAGCTATAGATTTATACCGTGATTCAGGTATGCAGGTGTTAAGTACTGATGAAGTTGGTTCAATTGCGATTGAAATAAGTCCACATGATTCAATACAAGTCAGCACAAAAGAGTAGTCTTAGTTTTGATCCCAAATGACAAATCTTCCAAAAATAACCCTGATTACAGGTTCTTCAGATCTACTCGTTGATCGAGCTTTGGAAAAAGTATGGAAATCATTAAGGTCAAACATAAAAGATATTAGTAAGCAAGAAATAGATGCAAAAAATGAAGATGCTCACACTCAATTCATCGATGCGATGTCGCCCAATCTATTTGGAAACTCGTATCTAGTGGTTGTCGATAATATAAATGTTGCTGAAGATAGCTTGAATGAAAAACTTGTTGAATTCTTAAGAAACGCAGAAGCACATGTTCCAGAAGATAATTACTTAGTGGTAATCCATCGGGGAGGCTCTGGTGGAACTGGCATAGTTAAAGCACTTCAAAAACAAAAAGTATCAGAAATTAAGTGCGAGGCAGTAACCCATCCTGAAGAATATCTCGCATTCATGAGATCTGAATTCAAGTCTCATAAAAAAGCAATCGATGAAAATGCCTTAGTAGCACTTAGAGATGCAATTGGAGAAGAACTTGATGAGCTTTCAAGTGCAATTAGTCAACTTTGTTTTGATGTAATCGAGGATAAAATCACACTTGAAGCAGTTAAAAAGTATTATCAGGGAAATGCTGCAGTAAAAGTCTTTGATATTTCTGATTCTTTGTGGAACGCGGATACTAAAGCTGCGCTAAAAAGCCTAAACGATTTATTAGAACAAGACAGTAATTCATTTGTATTTGTTGTATCGGTATTGGCAAGCTCGTTGCGAAGATTAGTCAAATTTGCTGGGCTTCCTAGCTCAGCCAGTAACTATCAAGTCGTACAAGAACTAGGAATTAGTCCAAAGCAGGTTGAAAAAATTAGACCTCAACTAAAAAATTGGACTCCAACTTCTCTGGCTAACGCTGTTGTGGATTTAGCAAAAGTCGATGCTTATGTCAGAGCAGGCTTAGATGGAGTTTATTTAGATAATAATCAAAAGAGATTCTTGCTAGAAACAACTATTCAAAAAATTGGCTCTTACGCCAGGTAAGTTATTTTTTCTTTTTAGCTAATCTTTTGTCAATTGCTGATTTGCGATTTGCTGCTTGATTTTTGTGAAGTACACCTTTAGCAGCGGCCTTATCAAGTTTTTTACCAACTTCACGAGCTAATTTGGCAGCATTTGCGTCGCCTTTTTCTAAGGCTTCATTGAAATGGCGAATTGCAGTTTTAATTGATGAGCGCACGCCTTTGTTACGGTCACGTGCAGCATTGTTTTGTCCGATGCGCTTAATTTGCGACTTAATATTTGCCACTTTTAATTGCCCATTTCTTTGTTGAGATTTTGCGTGAGGCACTTTTTGTACCGCAGGCTCTCAAGGGTAGCGTGGGACTGTAGTGCCCAGGATAACCACCCTTACGCACACTCCATTTATAAGAGGAAAGACCACTAGAGACTCATCGTGACCACTGAGATAAATCCCGCTGGTACAACTCCGCCTGAACTAATAAGAAATTTTTGCATTATTGCTCACATTGATCATGGTAAATCTACTTTGGCTGATCGAATGTTACAAATTACAGGCGTGGTTGAAGAACGAAATATGCGTGCACAATATTTGGATCGAATGGATATTGAGCGTGAACGTGGCATCACAATCAAATCCCAAGCAGTGCGATTGCCCTGGGTTGGTTTAGACAAAAAGAATTACATTCTTAATTTAATTGATACTCCCGGCCATGTTGATTTCACATATGAAGTTAGTCGCTCACTTGAAGCCTGCGAAGGAACAATTCTTTTAGTTGACGCAGCACAAGGAATTGAAGCACAAACTTTAGCTAATCTTTATCTTGCTCTTGAAAACGATATGACAATTATCCCTGTGTTAAACAAAATTGATTTACCGGCTGCTCAACCTGATAAATATGCAGCTGAACTCGCAAAGATTGTTGGTTGTAAACCAAGTGATGTTCTTAGAGTAAGTGCAAAGACTGGACAAGGTGTTAGAGAACTTTTGGACTTAGTAGTTGTGGAGGTTCCTGCGCCAATTGGTGTAGCAGATGCACCTGCTCGGGCAATGATTTTTGATTCCGTATATGACACATACAGAGGTGTTGTTACCTACGTAAGAGTTATTGATGGCAAGTTAACGCCAAGAGAAAAAATCAAAATGATGTCATCTGGGGCAACCCATGAACTATTAGACATAGGTGTTATTTCTCCGGAACCTAAATCCACTAAAGGCTTAGGCGTTGGAGAAGTTGGATATTTAATTACTGGTGTTAAAGATGTTAGACAATCTCGTGTCGGTGACACAATTACAGACGCAATAAAACCCGCTACAAAAGCTTTAGCAGGTTTCAAAGATCCAAAACCAATGGTTTTTGCTGGACTTTTTCCAATTGATGGAAGTGATTACCCACTTTTAAGAGATGCGCTGGACAAGTTGCAGCTAAATGATGCAGCCCTTGTTTATGAACCGGAATCATCTGTGGCGTTAGGTTTCGGTTACAGATGTGGATTCTTAGGACTTCTCCACCTTGAAATTGTTAGGGAAAGATTAGATAGAGAATTTAATTTAAGTTTGATTTCAACTGCTCCAAGTGTGGGTTATCGAATCCTGATGGAGGATGGTCAAGAAATAGATATCACAAATCCAAGTGAATTTCCAAGTGGAAAAGTTTCTGAAATTTATGAACCTATTGTGAAAGCAACAATTCTTACTCCAAGTGATTACATCGGACCGGTTATGGAACTTGCTCAGGAACGAAGAGGGCAAATGCACAACATGGACTATTTATCTGAAGATCGAGTTGAACTTCGATACACATTGCCACTTGCAGAAATTGTTTTTGATTTTTTTGATCAATTAAAATCTAAAACAAGAGGTTATGCCTCTTTTGATTATGAACCATCAGGAGAACAAGTAGCAGATCTTGTAAAGGTTGATATTTTGCTTCATGGAGATCCTGTGGATGCATTTTCATCCATCGTTCACAAAGATAAAGCTTATGCCTATGGTGTTGAAATGACAGGAAGATTAAAAGAGTTAATTCCAAGACAGCAATTTGAGGTTCCAATTCAAGCAGCAATTGGAGCACGAATTATTGCAAGAGAATCAATTAGAGCAATAAGAAAAGACGTTTTAGCAAAATGTTATGGAGGTGATATTAGCCGTAAGCGTAAATTACTAGAGAAACAAAAAGAGGGAAAGAAGAGAATGAAAATGGTGGGACGAGTCGAAGTCCCTCAAGAAGCGTTCGTTGCTGCTTTGCAAACAAACACTGATCCTGCTTCCAAAGATAAGAAATGATAAAAATTAAGTCTTGAGTAAGTGATGATAGTTTCAAACACAAAACATAAGAGTGAAAAAGCACCTCATACTTATTGGTAAGTATCATGGTGTCCATACGCAATATTTAAGATTAGGGAATAAATGGCTGCACTACCTGAGGGAAGTCCAGCACCCCTTGATGGAAATTTAGCGAACTTATTTGATTTAGTAAACAAACCATTTTCTTTGTATGTTCACGTTCCATATTGCTCAAAAAGATGTGGGTACTGTGACTTCAATACCTACACACCTTCTGAATTAGATCGCGAAGATCAAATTGAAGGCTGGCTTAATTCAGCAGTAAAAGAAATAGAACTGGCCAGAAGAGTGCTCAAAGAAGAATTAACTATAGATACTATTTTCTTCGGTGGTGGAACACCATCCTTGTTAGATTCAAATACTGTTGATAATTTCATTCAAAGTGTAAAAAGTAATTTTAAATTAAAACCCGGGCTTGAAATAACAATAGAAGCAAATCCTGACTCTATTACTGAAGAAAAATCTCAACGATGGCTAAATTCTGGTATTAATAGGGTCTCAATTGGGATGCAAAGTTCAACAAAGGAAGTATTAAAGAAATTAGATCGAACACATAATCCAGATAATGTTTCCCATTCTGTAGACATATTAAAGAAAAGCGGATTCGATAATTTCAGTCTTGACTTAATTTATGGAACTCCTGGAGAAAGTTTGAACGACTGGGAAAATAGTTTGAAAGACGCTATTGCACTAAATCCACCTCACATTTCTGCATACTCTCTGGTGATTGAACCTGGAACCAAGATGGGTGCCCAATTAAACAGAGGCGAAATCAGTCAAGTAAATGATGATGAGGCGGCTGATAAATACCAACTAGCAGACGAAATGCTTAACAAAAATAATTATTCTTGGTATGAAATATCTAACTGGGCAAAAAAAGATAAAGAATGTAAACACAATCTTAATTATTGGTTGGGGAATAATTGGTGGGGAATTGGACCAGGAGCTCATTCTCACGTCAATGGAGTTCGATGGTGGAACCATAAATTGCCTAAAGTATGGCGAGAACTTTTAGAAAAACAAAACAGTCCAGCACTGGCAAGAGAAGTCTTATCAGAAGATCAAATAAGAAGTGAACAAATAATGCTGTTGAGTAGATTAAGAACTGGTTTGGGAAATCAAGAATTAGATGAAAACAGGATAGAAAACTTAATTGCAAACCAATTAGCAACTTTGGATACCAACAAGATTGTTCTTACCCTCAAGGGTCGATTACTTGCTGATGAGGTTTTTAGACAATTAAGCGCGTAGGTTCTTGGTGAATCTAGATGTATTTTCAGCAGAAATTATGAGTTGAGTTCGCCGTTTCTTTAATGAGCAAG
>Ga0208482_1000007_pt1 | contig 72249 bp, 58 predicted proteins | sample LakMenEpi26Sep10_FD_150737 | JGI IMG/M metagenome (GOLD analysis project Ga0208482, IMG submission 150737) | Freshwater microbial communities from Lake Mendota, WI - 26SEP2010 deep hole epilimnion (SPAdes) | ecosystem: Environmental > Aquatic > Freshwater > Lake > Epilimnion/Euphotic zone ... | reverse complement strand
CGATCGGTATCAACGAGATTGCGCAAAGAAAAAATGCCTGGCTTTTCTATCCCGGGTATGGGGGGAATTATTGGCGCAGCTCCAGGTGCCAAGATCAGCGTATCATAAGCTTCTTCATAAATCACATTGGTTTGTAGATTGCGGACTTGGATTGCTTTTTTATCTCGAAGAATCGCTATCACTTCAGATCGAACCCGCACATCGAGATTAAGGTTGGCAGCAAGCTTTTGTGGCGTCTGAACCAAAAGCTTGCCACGCTCCTTGATTTCACCACCGAGGTAATAAGGCAAACCACAATTAGCAAAGGAAACATCCGGACCACGCTCGAAAAGAACGATGGCAGCATTTTCATCCAACCTGCGAAGTCTAGCTGCAGCACTGGCACCACCTGCAACGCCACCTACGATAAGAATTCGCTTTGCCATTCTGAAACTCCTTTTTCTTTTCCAACATTCATATCGACAAATGCCTTTATATTTATTAACATAATATTACTAATTAGTAATATTGTCAATGGGGATATGGCCATGGTTAAATTGCTGGATCAACATCAGTTGAAGGCGGTTGCGAAACTCTTCGATTTACTTGCGGAGCCCACCCGGCTTGATATCCTCCAAAATCTCAAGAAAGCCCCGCTCTCTGTTGGGCAGATCGTCGATGCCACCAATGCCAAGCAATCCAACATTTCTAAACAGCTTGGTATACTTCATGATGCAGGGTTGTTAAAACGAGAACGGCAAGGCAACCTAATCTTCTACTCGATTGCAGAACCCATGATTTTTGATCTATGCGCCTTGGTATGTGGCAAGCTAAGAAAAGATGCTGTATCGCAACTCGCTTTAATTCGTTCCTTAGGGAAGTAAAGTTTGTAAACTGTTACCTTTAAACAACTTAAGGCAATATTTACGCTTGTTCGTAGCAGTTGAAAGTAACAGCCTTACTAGAATGGCCTAGCAAACCTCATTTTAAAACCTTTTATACCCGTTATTCTTGTGCCGGATTCATTTTTTAAGAAATGAAAATATTCTAATTATTGTCTTTTCAAATTTCCCTAAAACATCGATAATAAATGTATTACATTTCATTAAGATTCTGAAGTATTGTCTGCCAGAGGGTTTCAATAATGGGTTTCTTCCTTCCTTGTAAAATGAAAGTTGCCTTACTCTTATTGACTTTCTTTCTTATTGGCTGTGGCGGAGAGAAAATCGAACCTCTAACAACAGATCCAACCGTTATTGCATTAGATAAAATTGGTGGCGCTTACATCCGGGGTACCCCACCACCAAAAACTAAAGCCGACCTTCTTGCTATTTTTAAATTATCCAGTTTCCCCAAAGAGCTTCTTATCTCCCCCAACGATGGGCAAGAATTCATCATCGTTTACGATGTCGAATTAAAAGGTCTTAAAGTTAGTGGTGCCCAACTCCCTGTTGTGGCCTTTGAAAAATCTGGCAAGGATGGTAAACGCTATGTTCTGAGAGGCATGAATACCATTGTGCAACTTACCGATGAACAATTAAAATCCTCTGTTTTCCCAGCAGGTTATAATTTTCCTTTTTAATTTCTTTTTCTTCTGGAGAATGTGATGAATGATTTTAAGCAAAGAAAGGGGTTCACTCTCATTGAGCTCTTGGTGGTGATTGCCATCATTGCCATATTGATTGGATTGCTTTTGCCTGCGGTGCAAAAAGTGCGAGAAGCTTCTAATAAAATCAAGTGTGGTAATAATCTTAAGCAAGTTGGCATAGCATTTCAGGTTCACCACGATCAGATGGGTGCTTTTGCATCTGGCGGGCTTAATTGGAATTTAAACCGCACCACGACTAATCCTTCGGATGCGGCACTGGTCGTGCAACTTGGCAGCCCTGTAGATTACCAAACCCAAGCTTGGGGCTGGGCATATCAACTTCTGCCTTATATGGAACTAGGAAACCTTTGGGGAAATCAGGACGGCTCAGCGGTTGCAGGCACTTCTCTTAGCTTAATGCTTTGCCCTTCGCTTCGTGGGCCCACCAGATTTAATTACACTCAGTCTATTCCCAATGGAATGCGAGCCCAAATGGATTATATAGGTAATGGTGGAACTTGGGGAACTTCCGATCCAAATAACAATAAGTTTGATGGGCCACTTAGACCCTCTGGAAGGAAAGTCACCCTAAGCGATATACCAGATGGCACTTCCAATACCCTCTTTATTGGGGAAAAATACGTCAATATTAAGCAAGCAACTGTTGGACCAGATTGCAACAGCGACCAAGGATGGGTTGATGGTTGGGATAATGACACCATAGGTTTTGCAAGGGGCTGGGGAGGAGCAAATGGAGTTATTTATCCTCCCATATCACATGGAAGTAATGGTACATGTGGTGGAATTTTTGGCACTGCCCACACCACCCTTACCACTGTTTTTTGCGATGGCTCGGTTCATAATATTGCCTTAAGCATCAATCCTAATGCCTGGCTTTACCTTTCAAGTATTAGTGGGGGTGAAGTTCTCGATGGTATTGATTACAACTAACGATTGATCCAAATGATCATTCCAAAAACAAAGGAAGAGGTGCATTAAAACACCTCTTCCTTTATTTAATATTAATACTCGCAACGCTAAAGCATCAAGCTGCAGCGTCCTTACTGATATTAAGATTGTGGAATAACTTACCTTCAGAATAAGGCAGATCCCAAGGACCGGTTGCATTACCGGAGGTGCCTTCCCATTGATGCGAGCAGATACTATCAAGAACCATGGTAGAGATTTCAACTGCACGCGCACCAGCAATTCCATCCACGCGTGGCTTAACTCCCAAAGTAACAGCCTGCACAAAATCGAGTAGTTCCCAAGTCAGTTGATCGCCATCGGTGCGTGAACAGTCCATGGTTCGGGTTTGAACATGGTTGGCAAACAAATCAGTTTTGAAGGAGTTCAGGGTGCCTGCATCTACTTTACCCGGGGCAGATTCTGCAAGGTAACGCAAAGAATCGCTGGGTTGCATCAGGGTGATTTTCTTGGTGATAAAATCAATACCTGCATAACCTTCAGAGCCCCATACATCCATTCTGCGCCTAGCTTCAGGATGGGCCCTGCTGGCAGAAAGATCACAAATAGTTCCGTTGGCAAAGGTGATTCTTGCTTGGGCAATATCTTCGTGCCCACCCAAAACCGCAACACCCAACCCAGAGACTGAAGCGACTTCAGATTGAACAAGTGAGCAAACAAGATCGATATCATGAACCATGAGATCAAGAACAACACCCGTATCAGATGATCGCCCCGAAAAGCCGCCTAGGCGTTCAGCACGAATGTAGCGGGGCTTCATGGGAAGATCGCAAAGGGCTTCGTATGCGGGGTTAAAGCGCTCGACATGGCCGACTTGAATCGTGGTATTTTTGCTTTTTGCAAGTTCGCACAGTTGATAAGCTTTTTCCGGTTCAATGGTAATGGGCTTCTCGATGAGCAACGCTTTACCTTGTTCAAGAAAATCACGCGCTACATCAAAATGAAATCGAGTAGGAACCACGATAATTGCAGCATCTACCTTGGGTAGCAATTCATGATGCGAAGTGTAAGGGGTGGTGGAATAGCGCATTGCGATGTTTTCGGCTTGCTGCCTAGAAGCATCAACCACGCCAACAAGTTGCACGCCTTTAAGCGAGGAAAGAATTCTGGCATGCTGCTGGCCCAGGTGCCCGACCCCGATAACACCGATTTTCAAATCTGGCATAATACCCTTTCAATAAGGAAACCCTTAAGCTGCTCTGAGCATAGTAGGTTGCATGCTCATTTTTAATTTTTGCGATAGAGTGCGAGCTAATTCCACATTCAAGGGATGACCCGATCTATAGGCAACCACATGCCCACACAGATCAACACCCAGTAATGCAAGGTCTCCGAGCATATCCAGCACCTTGTGCCTGGCGGGCTCGTTGGCAAAGCGAAGCGGATTATCAATAGGGCCTTTCGGGCCAAATATTATAAGGTCTTGAGCCGTGGTCCTTGAACCAATCCCTTGGCTTTTAAGCATTTCAGCTTCTTCTTCCAGAATAAAAGTTCTGCAACGAGAGATTTCTCTCGAGAAGAGAGCTGGTTCGATATTTTGTGTGTGCACTTGTTTTTGAATCGGAGATTGATTGCCGTAATCCAAAAAGTAGGTCATCTTTAAACCGGTGCCTTCACATGGGTGAAGCGCAAGGGTCGAGCCGTTTGATTCAACAATGACGGGGCTTTCAACACCATAAATCATTTTCTTCGAGTTCTGTGCAACACTACCCGCTTTTTTCAAAGCATCTACAAATTCACCTGCAGAACCATCCAATCCGGGCGGTTCCCCTGCATTCAGTTCCACAATACAATTATCAATTCTTAATCCACTAAGTGCAGCAAGTACATGTTCAACCAGGGTAACCTGAAAAGGTTTTTGCCCAAGAGTCGTTCGCCTATTGGTTCCGGTCACATTCGAAACATGAGCAGGAATAAAAGTTTTGGGAGAAAGATCAGTGCGATGAAACACTATCCCTGTGTTTTCTGCTGCTGGGCAGAAGCGAAGCGTTACAAACGATCCAGTAATAAAGCCGATGCCTTCTACTTCTACTGGTTTCGCCAATGTTCTTTCTTGGCGTGATGAAATCGGTATCACGAGTAGGCCATCCTTGACTAATAAAAGAAAAGTAAACCCGGCAAAATCCATTCTGCCGGGCTCTTAACACTTCCTACTTGGGAGTCGTTGCGGAGGTTGGCGTGATAGCCGAGCCTGCAGGAACTGCTGGTGGTGCAACCCTGCTATAAGCTTGGTTCAAAGCGTTAACCACATCTGCACTGATATCAATACCAGGTGCAAAATAGATTGGCATACAAGCGCCTGCCTGCATTTTGCGGACAATATTGCCTGCACTCCAATATTCTGCAGAAGTCGTAGGATCGTTATAATGAAGAACCATGTCGTAGCCATGAGCTACTGCAACGCGTTGTGCAGCTTCTTGAACTTCACGATAAATCAAAACAACTTGTTCATCTTGCTTCTTGCCGATAAGGGCTTGAGCTTCGTTGGAAAGATCTTCGAGTTCTCGTTTGAGAACGCGCATTTGCTTTTCGATTGTTTCGCGCATTTCAGGTTTCATCTGGCCTTCTTTGTTCAAGGCTTCCAACTGAGTCGTCTTAGCTTTGGTCTTCACTTGCAAAGGGGTGAACACTTCTTTCATTTCATTATTGAGAGCAACAGCCTTCTGATAATTTTTAACAACATGATGAAGGTTTAACAGTGCGATGCGTGATCGTTGTTCCGTTCCTTGAATTGGAACCTTTGCAGGTGCAGTTTGAGCACGCAGCAAATTGGTACCAAAGTAAACAACCATAGCGAGGGTGGTACATCCAGCAAACCATGCCAGTTTCTTATTCACAGTAATTTCTCCTGAATCCGGGATTATTAAAGACTTAATGGAAGCCGCATCCATGCGATTTCGAGGTAAAGGTCATGTCTTTAAAAATCACCTGAAAAATCAATACATTCCAAGGCTTCTACCTAAGTGAAATCATAGGGTCAAGGCGAAGTCTGAAATAGATCGTCAAAACACACTCTGTCTTGCCTGTTTTCCCAAGTTTGTTGTACTATGTCGAATATTAGGAACATACGTTCCTCAAAAAGGTAATCTCCAAGGAGGGAGAATGCGCCAGCTAATGCCTGCTTTCTGCCTGCTTATCCTGATATTGGGCTGCTCATCCGGCCCCGTTGTGCCTACCTCCATCCAAGGCAGAATCCTGTTTCAAAAACAACCTCTAAGAGGCGGTACAATCGTTTTTACCCCTGATATGAATCGCGGTTCGGTAGGCCCGATGGCAGCAGGCGAAATCTTTTCAGATGGCACCTACACTGTCTTACCCCAACCAGGAAAAGACTCGATTTATGCGGGCTGGTATAAAGTTTCCTTTGCCTCGCAGGGCCTTCCATCCAAGTTTTCCGACCCCAGTCTTTCCGGGCAGGTGAAACAAATTCTTTCAGGCCAAATCAACAAGATTGATTTCAATCTGGAGTAGAAAACAATGAACCAATTTCTTCATGGCGTCACCCAAGCCGTCGCCCAAACCTTCACTCTGCCTGATACCATGCTGGAAATAGGAGCATATCAAGTACAAGGGCAGGAATATTATTCGAACCTACGGGCAATTTTCCCCCACCACGAATACCAAGGCCTTGATATGCGCAAAGGCCCAGGGGTCGATATCCTAGGCAATGTTGAAGATCTTCCCATGGAAGATAATTCCGTAGGCACCGTGATCGCCCTGAATCTTTTCGAACATGTACGTTGTTTCTGGAAAGGGTTTGATGAAGTTTATAGGGTGCTTAGGCCGGGCGGCGCTTTCTTTGTTTCGTGCCCGTTTTTCCTGCATCGTCATTCCTATCCGAATGATTACTGGCGTTTTACCCCCGATGCATTTGCTTATCTGCTTGAAAAATACCCCCAAAAACTAATTGGGTTTCAAGGCCCCGCCAACAAACCATTGCAAGTTTGGGCCATCGCATTCAAAGATCCTGCTCCTATCATTACGCCCGAATTACATCAGAAATTTCAATCAGCAATGCGAATCTACGCATATCAGCCTGTTTCTAAATGGAGAAGATTGCGCTACTCTCTAGGCAGAATGATTTGTGGCAGAAGCCCTTTTGCAACATTTTTAGATATGAACAATTGGGAAACCACCGTCATTGGTTCAAGCGAAAAAAACATTCCAACATCCGTCACTACTCCAAAGGCCAACCTAACTCAAGCGCCTTAGAACTTGTTGCAGGACTGAAGAACGGTGAAAACAAACTCCCACCATTTGAATTAGTCGATTAGAAAAAGTAATGGTGATTGCCTAAGGCGATAATGCTTCCCCTTTTCCCCAAAATTTCACTTCCAATAGCCTTTCCCGTCATTCAGAATACCATTGTTCCTTTATCCCCGGAGAGCCCCATGCTAAAGCACACTCTTGCATCCATTGTTTTCATTTTAGTTTTAACCTCTAGCACAATTGCATCCGACCTTCGCATCTTTTTTGTCGATGTCGAAGGTGGCGCTGCTACTCTTATTATCACTCCTGCAGGGGAATCATTACTCATCGATTGTGGCAACCCTGGCAAACGTGATGCTGAACGAATCCATAAAGTTGCAACCGAAAAAGCTGGTATCAAAGCCATCGATCATCTGTTCATCACCCATTGGCATCTTGACCACTACGGCGGTGCAGAACGCTTGCGTGCGCTGATGCCTATTCATCATTTCTGGGATCGTGGCATTCCTGAATCTTTTCCTGAAGATGCGAAAAATTTCCCGATTCTGATTCAGGCATATAAAGCAGCAGGTGGTGACAAATCTAAAACTCTAAAAGCTGGTGATGAAGTTCCTCTAAAACAATTAGAAGGGGCTCCGAAGGTAAAATTAAGTATCCTGAGTGCCAGCGGGCAGGTAGTGAAAGATAAGCCAGGCGCTCCTGAAAACCCGATAGCAAAGCAGCATCAGCCCCGTCCAGAGGATCCCTCTGATAACGCCAAGAGTTTAGGATTCTTACTACAGTTTGGCGATTGGAAGTTCCTTGATCTGGGTGACCTTACTTGGAATGTCGAATACAAGCTGGTTCATCCTACAGACAAGATCGGAAAAATAGATGTATATCAAACTACCCATCATGGATTGGAGATCAGCAATAACCCGGTCGTTATCAACACGGTTGAGCCCCGGGTTGCGATTTTCAATAACGGTTCGAAGAAGGGATGCCATCCGCAGGTTACGGGAACGCTTAGGCGTGTACCGGGTTTAGAAGCAATTTTTCAGGTTCACCGTAATGTAAATGCTGGCCCTGGGGAAAACACTGAACCTAGCTTTATAGCAAATGAAGGCGAAGATTGTTCTGCGGAAACAGTTGTAGTACGAGTTGGAAAAGATGCAAAAACCTACAGCGTGCAAGCTGGCAAGAACAAAGCTAAGGACTTTAAAACGCGTTAATAATGAAAATAACACTACTTGTTAAATGAGAGGCATAGGCACAATAGATAAGATTAAAAGCTTTTATATCTTGACTTGCGCTATAAATAGCTCTAATTTATCTAAATTGAGATTTTATAATTTAATTTGAAAGGCGAGGTTTTAATGCCCAGTTTAAACCAGCGCAAAGGATTTACACTAATCGAACTTTTGGTAGTAATTGCAATCATTGCAATCTTAGTTGGGTTATTGTTGCCTGCAGTGCAAAAAACACGCGAAGCCGCAAATCGGATGAGCTGCCAGAATAATCTAAAACAACTGGCCTTGGCTGTATACAATTATGAAACTTCAAATGAAATGATGCCCCGGTATCATGACCCAGACCCTCAACGCAGTAGCTGGATGATTCAACTTCTCCCTTATGTGGAGCAGGAAAATTTATACCGCCTTTTTGGAAGACCAGCAACACCAGCGACAGGAAAAGTCATTCCAGGAGTTCCTGGAAGCTGGGATCCACCCGGAACAACTTGGGTACAGACAAACCCGGGTTCGCCAGGCGTAAAAAGAGAAGTTGTTTATAACGGAATTAAAGGTACCATAACGGAAGGCTATGTCGCACCCTCTGGCGAATATAATCCTAAAGATGCAAAATGGACCTCCTGACTACCCGAAACTTATGACCCGGTCGGGTCAGGACCAAAAAATGCAGGCTCTTGGGACATGGCCGAGGCCCAAATAACATTACCCATTCTTCGCTGTAGATCAGATCCATCTGCACCTATTGATTATAAATATAATGGCTGGACAGTTACCAACTATCAAGCCAATTGGAATGTTTGGGGCGATAGCAATGGCGATGGCAGTACCAACGAAGATTATGGTGGCACGGGTAAAGATGCACCTGCGCAAAAGTTTTTAAACATCAGAGACGGGTTATCTAATTCAATCCTGTTTGCAGAAGGTTATGCCAATTGCGATTCCATGGGGCGCACAGCCTTTTATTCTTGGGCTGTTGAACCATATTATGGTCAAACTTTAGGCTTAACTTACTTTGTTGATGCAAATGATCTTTTTATTGTCAGAGAAAACCGAGGTGTACCTGCAAATGTTCTTCCCAATGGTATGCCTAATACTTATATGTTTCAGGTAAAACCAATGGCTAGGCCCTACAGTCAGTGCCCTGCAGGAACCGAATGCTGCACCATGTTATATTCCCAAACAGGACACGATGTAATGCCGGTCGCCATGGCAGATGGTAGTATTCGCTCCATGACAAAAAATATAAGTCAAAAAACCTGGAATTACTTGATGCAGCCACGTGATGGCCAAGTAATAAACAATCAAGAATAAATTCAAATTTTTTACAACTTTTGGTTTGGCCATGTTTGAGATAGTATGATGAAAAATCCAGAAGAAAAGTTCAGTGATTACATCATCGCCAAGGAAGGGCAAAAACCTTTAATTGTAAAACCACAGGCATTAAAAAAGCTTGTCAAAGATAGGAATCTTTTGGGAGATGATTTAGTATTTTGCGACCTTCAAAAGGTTTGGAAAAAAGCAAGGAATGTTCAAGGCCTTCGTACTCTATTTGTCAAACTAGAATCTAATCTTAACAATTCAGTCTCTAATCCAGAAGTTGAGGAAGCTTTCGATCTCATCGGGGAGATAGAGCGCGAAAATTTATCTAATCAACCAATCGGTTCCAATAAGACAATTCCCAATCTAATGGTCCATATAGAAAGTGAACCAGAACTACCGGATAATAATGGACTTGATACCCAGCAACCAACTTCTTTACAAAATGCAATCAAGCACTTACAAAATAAATCAAATGAAGACGACCAGTTGGAAGAAGAAGAAGCTTCCTTCTATTCCAAATACTGCAAGCCTAAATACATGGCTTATGTTGGGGTATTCGTGGCCTTCTATTTAAGCGGTTATTACTTATTCTTTTCACCTTCTTATTCATTACCTGAAAACAAAGAAGTAATTCATGGCAAAGTCATGCTGGATAATAAGCCACTTGTTTCTGGGGCAGTAATAGCCACGGTTAATGATAAAGAAATAAGCGGAGCAATAGGGCCTACCGGAAACTATAGTATTCAAAATCCTCCCAAAGGAGATATTAATTTTCGTATCGTTTCTTTCGTGACCCCGACAAAAGGACCTTCAAAATCTAAAAACATTTCGGTAATCCCTCCAGTTTATAATAAGTTGGGAAGAGAGTTGTCACTCAATTACAACGGGGGTATCAAGGTTTTCGATATCAACCTCAAGATGCCTGCTCTCCCCCCAAATAAATAACTTCATTCTGTGCCCCACAATCACATCTTAAAATCACAGGTTACAATCAGAAAATAAGTTGCGATCGTTAAGCTTTACGCCTTTTGCCAATTAGATAAACCATTAAAAATTGCTCATTATCAGGGTTTTCGCCACCTTGATGCTATAATTATGATTGAGGGGGAGAGTTTTCTAAGAAGTACCTACCATGAGTGATCCAGAAAAAAAATTCAATGGCTACATCATCGCCAAGGAGGGGTATAAACCCTTAATTGTCTCTGGTGAAGCATTAAAAAAGCTGGCGAAGAAAGGTAAACTTCGCTCAGATGATCTGGTATTTTGCGACTTTCAAAAAGTATGGAAAAAGGCTAGGCATGTGAAAGGGTTGCGCACTTTTTTTTCAAAACGCAATCCGAAATTTAAAGGCACTATCTCTGAACCCGACCTTCACCAGGATGAAAAAGATTACGATGTAATTGCCGCAATCGAGCAGGAAAATCTATCCTGTTTGCATATGGTTTCTGCCCAAAGTGCTAATGATGGCGTCCACAATAATTTTTCAAACCCCGATATCCACAATTTTACCGAAGACGAATCTCTTCAAGATGCAGTGGAATACTTGAGAAATGGGGCCCCCTCGGATGATGCTTTTGTTTCGGATTCTTGGTCAGGCCTTTTCAATCCTGTGGTTATTCTTGGAGTTCTGGCCCTGCTAGCCTTGGGTATCCTAGGCTATTACTTTTTCTTTATAAACCCTGCCGCCATTTAGTTCATAAGTCAAAAAACCATGTTGGACACTTACCAACTGTTAGCTTTATGCAAATAAAACAGCTAAAAAACCGGTAATAAAGGGGTTTGTCCCGTTTATTCGTTCTTACTTAACTTCTTTTTTGTCGATTTATTATCTGGGCAAGCTATTGGATATTGAACTATTTAGAAAATTACTTTAAATTTATACAAATAACCTTCCTGCAAGAATGCAGCTAATTTGCCAACCGTGGTTTGCCCATAATGATTGGCCCCCGCTAAGTTCCAACCCGTAGGACTTCATGCAAAGTCTCTTTGGGAAGCACCATATAAACTTGGTTTTCCCATTCATTTTTTGTGGTTTATTGATTCTGGAATATACCAGTGTAGCAGAAACCGCACGCACCTCCCCCTCCTATCAAGCATTGATCAGACCAAAAATTCCAGCAGAAATAATCTCGTTCCCCAATCCCATCGATGCCTTCTGGAAAGCATCCCTCAATAGGGTGGGCATTACGCCAACTCAGGAAGCCAGTAAGCCAACCTTGTTACGCAGATTGCATATGGATATGACGGGCTTGCCCCCCAATGCGGAAGATCTGCAAAAATTTTTAAATGATGGTTCACCTGATGCTTACGAAAAAGTGGTCGAGAAATTATTGGCATCGCCTGCATTTGGCGAGCATTGGGGCCAGCAATGGTTAGATCTTGTAAGGTATAGCGATTCTGAAGGTTTTAAAATCGATCGCATCAGACCTGATGCATGGAAATTTCGCAACTGGGTGATTCAATCTTTTAACAATGATCTTCCTTACGATAAGTTTATCTCTTGGCAAATTGCAGGGGATGAGTTGGCTCCTGATAATAAGGACGCACGCATAGCCACCGGTTTTTTAAGGCTTGCCCCTGAAGAATCCAACGGGGCTGATTACACCCAGATTCGCCAAGATATTTTAAACGATGTTACCGATGTTACCGCACAGGCTTTTCTGGGCTTAACTATGGGTTGCGCCCGATGTCATAACCATAAATTTGATCCCATTCGCCAAGAAGAATACTTTCAGTTTCAAGCATTCTTCAGCGGTATAATTTATCCGGATGCTATCCCACTCAGTTCCATTTCACTTACACCAAGCCAAAAGAGCATGGAAGAAAAAGCTCTGTCCATGCGTAAAGATCTCGCGGTAATGATGCGGGACCATGAAAAAGATTTGTTTGAAGAAATCGTAGTTGCATTAGATCCGCAAACTCAAATAGCATTGAAAACCCCACCAGAAAAACGCACTGTCACCCAATCTCAGTTGGCAACTTTGGCAAGCAAGCAAATAGATCGAAGAAAAACAAAGCTCTACCGCAGGTTAAAACCCGAACAACGAACTATTTACGACAAAACATTTGAGAACCTTGCAAACCTTGCGAAAGAACTACCGATCCAAGAAGCTTATATGGGGGTATCGGAAAAATATGCGAAGGCACCCGCAACATTCCGCTTAGCACAAGGCGATGTACGAAAACCCAAAGAAGAAGTGCAACCAAGATTTCCCTCATGGATCGAAAAAGAACAGCCTCATATAACCGCATTATCGAACAGCTCGGGTAGAAGAACTGCCCTTGCAAAATGGCTTACCCAGCCTGATCACCCGCTTACCAGCAGAGTGATTGTCAACCGTATTTGGCAGGGGTATTTTGGTGCAGGGTTGGTTGCAAACCCCAGCGATTTTGGCAAAGCCAGCGAACCTTACCACCAACCCGAAATCCTTGATTGGCTCGCCTCCGATCTTGTCCGTAATCAATACAGCCTTAAATCTATTCACCGCCTGATCGTTAACAGCAGCCCCTACAAGCTTGCTAGCAAAGTTACCGACCAAGAAGTGCTAAAGAAAGGCAACCAGATCGATCCGGAAAATAATCTGGTATGGCATGCAGAAGTCCGCAGGCTTTCGGCAGAGCAAGTTCGTGATGCCATTCTTCACGCCTCGGGCGATTTGAATTCAGGTATGCACGAAGGTGTGGTGCGTTTTGCTTTACCTGCATCACTCGCTAACAGCCGTTATGCCTGGACAAAAGATGAAGCACAAGCGGCTGCAAAAAAACGCTCGATCTATTTAATCCAAAGGCGCAACTTGCCCAATCCATCGCTTGAAGCTTTCGATTTCCCCGATCGAAATCTTAGCTGCGCTGATCGCAATGATACAGTAACTGCGGTACAGGCATTGGCGCTCTTGAATGATCCTGAAATCCTTGATCACGCCCAAAACTTAGCTGCAAACATCATGCAGAAAGCAGGCAATAACACCCATCTGCAAATTCAAGCTGGTTTCCTTGCAATCCTCAAAAGATCTCCCGACTCTAAAGAATTAGAACAGTCCAGAGTTTTTATCGAAGTAACCTCTGCTGCAGTTGATCCTCTCGAAAGGCTCGCTGATCTCCTTCACGCCTTGTTGAACACAAGCGAATTTTTGGAGCTGGAATGATTCCACAATCACGCAGGCAATTTATTCAAACCATGGGTAATGGCTTTGGCTCCATCGCTCTTGGTTCTATGTTGGCACGCGATGCACAAGCTTCCAATCTTTCTGATGACCCACTTCGCCATCATCCTTCCAAAGTGCGTAGCATCGTTTGGTTTTTCCTCGATGGTGGACCAAGCCATATCGATCTTTTAGATCCAAAACCTGCTTTACAAAAACTCGCTGGTTCCCCTCTACCACCAAGCTTTGCCAAGCCACAAACCGCCATGGGTGTCACTGCTAATACCCCCCTCTTGGCTTCCAAACGAACTTTTAAAAAGCATGGAAAATCAGGCATTCCACTAAGCGACTGGCTGCCCAACCTCGCACGACATGCCGATGATATCGCAGTATTACGCTCTTGCGTCGGCGAAGGATTGACCCATGTCGCAGGCGTTTCACACATGAATACTTGCAGCACGCTACCAGGCAGACCTTCACTCGGTGCTTGGTCGGTTTATGGTTTGGGAAATGATTGCGACAACCTGCCATCTTTCGTAGTCCTTTCCGACCGCAGGGGCGATGTACCCGGAGGTAGTCGCAATTGGGGCAGTGGTTTTATTCCTGCAACCTATCAGGGAACTCGCTTTCTTGAAGGTGCTGAACCCGTTCTCTTCCACGCTCCGCCGCCTCAAATCACTCCCCTTAGGCAACGAAGAAAACTTGACTATTTGAATTGGTTGAACGAACGACACAAAAACCAATCCACTCCTACGGATAGGCTCGATGCTCGTATTGCCAGTTATGAACTTGCCTGGAAAATGCAAACAAGCATTCCTGATGTGAACAATCTTTCTAATGAAACCCGCGAAACTCTCCATCTTTATGGCATCGAAAACGAAACTACCAAATCTGCTGCTCGTGCTTGCCTGATGGCAAGAAGGCTTGTCGAGCGTGGCGTCCGGTTCATTCAAGTTTATCTGGGAAGTGGCAGCGCTTGGGATGCTCATACCGACCTCGAAGGTAATCATTCAAATCTTTGCAAAGAAACTGATCAACCTGTCGCTGCATTTCTTAGCGATTTAAAACGCAGGGGTTTACTAGAAGAAACTCTAGTTATATGGGGCGGCGAGTTTGGCCGTACTCCCATGAGCGAAAGTGGCGATGGCCGTGATCACAACCCATGGGGATTCTCGATGTGGTTTGCTGGAGGCGGAGTTAAAGCAGGCTCTATCGTAGGTAGCACCGATGATATAGGGCTTTATGCAGTGGATCGCCCTGCCCCCATCAAGGATATTCATGCCACGATTTTGCGTATAGCCGGCTTAGAAAATGATTTGCTGACTTACAAACATAATGGCAGAGACGAACGAGCCACGGTTACCGATGCAACCGTGATCGACGAATTACTAGCCTGATAAAACATTTCTTATATTGAGCAGCGGGATGTTATCCGCCGCTCAATAGATTAGGGTTCTTCTTTTTCTTGGCTGACCGTCGTTGACTCTTCTGGCTCTGATTAGCTTCTTAAAGTTTGCCTTCTACGCCCAATTGATGGAAGTAGTGTTCGACTTTATCTTGGTTCTTTAATAGCCAATCGATGCTTGGTTCGCCAAGGATGGCTTTACGAATAACCTTGGTGGTAGCTTCACGATGAACCGCAAACAAAGCCTTATGATCGATTTTGTTCGCAGGCACTTTAAGAATATTAGGATCAAGCCATACCGAGTAAATGATGCCTAGCTCCTCAGCTTTTTTCTTGGGGATGATTCCTTCACGTACTGCATCGAGTACGCCATGAGCGATGGCAGCTTGAACGGTGCCCATTAAAATATTGGTGTAGCGGGCATCATTTACGGTGACTTTGCTAACCATGATGGTTGCTGGTTTCACTTGAACATCGCTGTTGAGAATCGCAAAAACCTTGGTATGGCCTTTGATCTGGTTGCCTAGGAGATTTGCGAAAGCGATACCCACAGGGCCATCCATTTCGCCAATGACGATTTCTGGTTCTGCGCAGAGATAATCGAGATCGCCTTCGACTAGGGCTTCGCCTGTGCGCAATACGATTCTTTTGGAAGAGGGTTTTTTAGCAGCCATGATTCTTATCTCCAAGTTATTGATTGTGAAACCATATAATTGGGTCTTTTATGGCAGTTTGCAAGTGAAACAAGTAAGTTGTTACAAAATAGTTGTGGTACTTATTTTGCAGCGGGGGCTGCGACGCTTACGGGTTGGCCCGGCGAAAGGGTTGCAACATTAGCGCCGATAAATTCTTCCTTGGTATCGATGGGTTTCCAATCTAAAGTTGCTCCTGCTTCGCGTGTACCCAGCAGTTCGACCCATTCTCCCTCGACTCTTCCAATTTTTAGATCAACTTTTTGTGCTTTGCCATCAACTATTTTAAATCCAAAAGCACCATCGGAAGTGCGAACGATTGCGCTTAAGGGCAATACAAAAGCCTCTGCAAGCACGGCTTTGATGCGGATTGAGGCATACATGCCTGGGCGAAGAGTTCCCTCGGGGTTGGGTAGATCGATTTCCGCCCTAAGGTTTCTGCTTGATGTATCCAACGCCCATGAGATACGCGATACCTTGCATGAAAACTCTTTCCCGGGCAGTGCGTGAAAAGTGACCAATGCATCTTCACCGGGGTTCACATATGAATTTTCAATTTCGGGAACATCAACCACCACACGAATGGGATCAATCTGACTAATGATAAAAAGGGGTTCGGTGTTGGGCGAACTGTTATCTTGAACAAGTTTGCCTGGGTCGACTGATCTTTTGGTTACGACACCATCGAAAGGTGCGTAAATGGTGGTGTAGGCAGCAAGTGCCTCTGCTTTTCTTAGCTCTGCCTTAGTAACATCCAACCTTGATTCAGCAGAGAGTATCGCGATTCTTGCCTTGGCTGCCTCTGCCTTTGATTTAGCAACTGTAGCTTCAGCGTGTTTGACCTTTGCCATGATTTCATCTTTGGTTGATTCTGCAGCTTTGACGAGGTTTAAAACTTCATCGCGTGTTTGTTCATCGAGTACTTTGGATTGCACCAGTGCGGAGACGCGTTTGTTTTCGGAGTGCCAGCGATCGTAGGATGCTTGTGCCCTTTGAATTCCGGCCCGTGCTTCAACAAGGCCAGCCTCGGTTGATAAAAGAAATGCATCTGCTACTTCAGCTTGTTTTTTCTCAAGATCAACCCCAACCTTGGCGAAGTCCATCAGAGCCTTCTTATGCTGTACTTCCTCGACAATTTCAGGAACATCGACAACCAATAGTTTTGAACCTTGCTTGAGGAGTTTACCCCCTGTTTCATAAACCGGCCCTTTAACCTTGGCGCCAATGTCCACCATTACTAATGCTGCATACCCAACCACCTTTGCATGAATCATGGCTTCTTCGTTGGCCCGCAAGGTTCCAGGTTGGCTGATGGTGTGCACTAGTTTTTGCTTCACCGGAGTCACCAACTTCACATCCACCTGCTTCATGGTGGTTGTTTTTTCATCCTTGATTGCAAATGGTTTATCTGCACAACCATTGGCGACAAGATAAACAAGACTCATTGCCAAGAAGCAAAGGTTTACTTTTTTAAACATGGTTAGTCTCTTTGTTGAGATTTTTATTTTCAGGGGCAAGCGAAACCTTGAAGCTGCAAGGGTTAGGGAAGAGTATGGCAAATGCAGGTGCAAGCATTAAAAGAGATGCAAACAATCCGCCTGCGATTCCACCCAAAACCGCACGGGCCAGTGCTGCGCTTTGCTCGCCTCCGCTAGTGTTCCCAAGTGCCATCGGTATCATGCCTGCTATCATTGCCAAGCCAGTCATTAAAATTGCACGAAAGCGTTGGGTCGCTGCAAGTGTTGCAGCATCATAACCAGAATGTGCACCTTCGATCATGGCTTTCTGGGCGAAGCTGACAAGAAGGATGGCATTAGCGGTGGCGACGCCGATCGCCATGATGCTTCCCATGAACGATTGTAAATTAAGCGTGGTGTTGGTGAGTTTTAAGGTGATTGCAATACCAGTGAGAACAAAGGGTAAAGCCAGCATGGGGATTAAAGCAAGTCTGATTGATTGGAAATAAGCGAGCAGTATGAGGAAGATCGCAACGATCGAAAGGATAAGGCCTAGAGATAACCCGGAGAATAATTCCTTTAGGATAGAGATTTGTCCACGAACATCAACTTGGACTCCTGTGGGTGGTGTTCCTGCTTCTGCGAGTGCAGCATCGATTAATTTTGAAGCATTGCCTAAATCTGTACCTACAACATTGGCGGTGATGCTGACCAACCTGCGCATATTGTAGCGATCGATTTCGCCCGCCATGGTTCCAGCTTTTACTTGCGCGACATCTCTTAGAAGCCTTTGTTCAGGGCCTTTTTGGCTGATAGGAATGGTTTCGATTTCCGTGGTTGAGTTCATGATGGCTTGGGGGATTTCAACTTGGACTTGGTATCCGATACCGTTGGCTGGATCGCGCCAGTAGTTTGGTGTGGTGAACCTTGAAGAAGAAGTAGCAGCCACCAGAGATTTAGAAACATCATCAGCATGTACGCCTGAAAGGGCTGCTCGTTCGCGATCGATTTTAACATCTACGGTGGGGTAATCGAGAGTCTGCCCGTAGCGGATATCTTTGAGTACTGCTATTTTTTCCATGGACTTCCGAATGGTATGGGCGAAGGCTCGGTTGTCTGCCATCTTTGGTCCGCTTACCACAACTTCAACGGGTGCAGCAGCTCCGAAGCTCATGACTTCGTTAACCACATCTGCAGCTTCAAAAGAAAGTTCAATCTTTGTTTTAGTCATGCGATCCTTGCTTGTGGGGTGATGCAACTCTTTCCAGCGTTCATCAGTCCAGCTTTCGAGGTATGAAACCAGCCCATTGCGGATCAACGCTTTTAATTTTTCTCCTGAGATACTTTTGGGTTTGATGGCGATGCGCATAAGAGCTTCTTCGGGCCCACCCATCCATTGATAAACGCAGTTGATGGGATAACTTGGTGGAACCAGCCCCACATATCCAAGCGAGAGGGTAAGGTTCTCTTCGCCTATCTCTTTTTTAATCCAGCGCAGCGATTCTTGAACGATGGCTTCGGTTTCTTCGATGCGTGTTCCTGCGGGTGCACGGAGTCGGAATTGAACCTGCCCGTTATCCACAGGCGGGAAAAGATCGGTACCTGTTTGCGACCCTGCAACCCATAGTAATCCTATTGCGAGTGCAAGGCCCAAGGGTAGAGAGATCCATCGCATTCCCGTTATCAAGCGGATGAGTGGGCCATAGGTGGAGTTATGTTTTTCATCGGAATGAAACTGGCCCTTGGGAATGAGCCAGATTGAAAGAACTGGAACCAAGGTGCTGGAAAGAATATAAGAAGCGATCATGGCAAAGCCAACTGCAAGTGCCATTGGTAGAAATAGGGCAAGTGCAGGCCCCTTGAGAAAAGCAGCGCTGAGAAATACACTAAGAACGCAAAGCATAGCAAGGAACCTAGGCACTGCGGTATCAGCGTTACCTCGCACGACCGCTTCTGCGATGGTGCCAAAGCGGGGAATTTGCGAATGAATGTTTTCAACTTCGACGGTGGCTTCATCCACTAAGATTCCCACTGCAAGGGCCAAGCCGCCTAGAGTCATCAGGTTTAGTGAATAGCCACATGCAAAAAGCGAAAGAACTGCTGCGATGAGTGCGATGGGGATGTTCAAAACCACGACGATTACGCTGCGCCAATCTTTGAGGAAAAGCAGAACCATTAAGCCGGTGAGGATAGCGCCTAGCAGGGCTTCGAAAGCAACGCCTTCCAAAGCTGAAACAACCAAGGGGGATTGATCAAATTCAAAGCGCACTTTGATATCTTCGGGAAGAGCTGCTTGCATCTTTGGAATATTCTCGCGAATCGCCTCCACTACGGAGAGCGTGCTGGCATCCGCTCTTTTTGTTGCAAGGATGTATACCGCTCTTTTGCCATTCACCAAGGCGTATCCTGTTGCTATGTCGTTGGCATCTGCTATCGAACCTGCAACATCGCGGATGAATATCTTCCTGTTCATATCGATGGGGATCGAACCTAATTCAGCAGGTTGCAGCACCATCGAGTTGACAGGAACCATGGGCATCTTTTCTTGCACTCGAATCGCACCCGATGGGCTGATGGCATTACCATGCGATAAAGCATCAACCACATCTTCGGGTGAAAGCTTGTAGGAACGAAGTCGTTCAGGGAGAACGCTGATGACGACGGTGCGTTGGTTGCCCCCGAAAGGTGGTGGGGAGGAAACTCCTGGAATGTTTGCAAACATGGGGCGCACCTTAAAGAGCGCCTGATCTTGTATCTGCCCGATGGTTTTAGTTTCACTTGAAAGAACCAGATAGCCTACAGGAACGCTGCCAGTATCAAAGCGGATGATGAAAGGCGAAACGGTGCCAGGCGGCATGAATGCCCTTGATCGATTAACCTGACCCACGGTTTCAGCAAGTGCCTGCGCCATGTCGGTGCCGGGGTGGAAGTACAACTTCATTAAAGAAACGCCTTGTACATTTTTCGATTCCACATGGTGGATACCACCGATGTAGAGGAAGTGGTATTCGTAGTAGTTAGCAAGCAGGCCTTCCATCTGAGCGGGATCCATGCCGCCATAGGGTTGGCAAACATAAAGAACGGGAAGGTTCAAAGATGGAAAGATATCAATCTTGATGCGGGAAAGGGAAAGCAACCCTGCAAGAATAATACCAAGCACCATGACGCAAATGGTGACGGGTCTTCTGAGAGCAAAGTTAATCGGGTTCATGCATGGCTCTGATAGAAGGCATTAAGGTGGAAGAGGGATGACTCGCTCAATTGTAGCAGAAGGGTAGGTGGGTTCCACGATGGAGATTTCTTTATCAGAGGGTTTGGGTTTTAAGACGACAGAATGGTCGCCCACTTGCTGGCCTGGATGGCCCAGTGCTCGATAAAGTCTGAACTGCGCCCTGTTATGTTCTGTAATCGCTTTGTAGTAATCTCGATAAGCTTGTTGCAGGCTTTGAATGGAGACAAGAACCTCTTGAGGGCGGAAAACCAGGGTGATGGTATCGCCAATTCTTCGGGTTTGACTTAGCCCCTGAGCGTTTTTATCAGCGGTATCGAGTGCATACTGCAAGCCCTCTTCGGCATCTTTAATTCTTCGGGTGGTGCGAACGGTCTGGGCGTGTGCAGCAACAACATCTGCTGCAACCCTGTCTTGAACTTGATAAAGCTCAAGGGCAGCTGCATTGTTTTGGGCCTGTCTTTCGCGTTTAAGAGCTATGTTACCTATGCCAAAACTCTCGAGTTCCCAGAGTACTTGAAGATCCATGGAATTGCGCATGCCGAAGTCGGCCATGCTGCCGTTATTTCCCCCGCCAAATAGCCCCGAAGAAAGAGTGCCTCCGGGGTTTGTAGCTGCGCCACGAAGCAGGATACTGGGAATGAGAGGGCGCATTTTTTCTTGTTGCAATCGGGCGAGGCTGGCTTGAACCAAGGCTTGTTGTGAAGCGAGTTCGGGTCGCAATGTTAACCCGATGGGGATTAGTTCATCGATGGTTCTTGCGGGATCAATTAAATCGATTTTTAGATGAGGTGGTTCTTGTGGGGTTACGCGTAAGCCAGATTGTAAATGCAAAACCCTTATCAGTTCCGCACTTTGAACCTGCCAGGCTTCGTAAGCGTATTCAAGATCCTGCCTTCTGCGTGCAAGTTCCGCTCTTACTCTGCTTGCTTCAGCGGGTGGCGCCAATCCTGCGCTAAGTTGGCGAGTTTTCTCTGCAAGCTCTTCAGATCTTTTCACGGTGTCGAGTGCGCTTGCAACATCGCCCCTAGCTTCCTGTACTTTGAAATAGGATTCAGCAACGGTTAATAGGCTGTCGTTAATTGCAGCTTGTTTGTCTGCTTCACGCGACTTCACAATTTGTTTTGATGCGAGGGGTTTGTAGATGGCATCGGAGAGTGCAAAAACTGCAGTGGGCCCCAATCCCACCATAAATGCGCTTTTGCTTGTGCCGAATACTTTACCTTTAATGTCTTGGATTTGGCCATCGCTTCGCAAGTAATCAGTGCCGATGTTTAATGTTGGTAGCCAAAGGGCCTTGGCGCGCAATAAGTCGGCTTGGGCGGCAGTGATTCGTTCGCCTGCGATAGCGATATCAAGAGGGCGGGCGTTTGCAAGTTGCATAGCAACGGGCAGGTTAATAGCAAAAGAGGGTTCAACCTCATCAGTTTTATCAACTATTGAAAGTTTGGGAACGACCCCTTGAATGGGTGCGGGCATTTCTTGAGCGGGTGCATCATCCAAGCAAATAAATACAAGAAACACCCCAACCAAGAGGGCGCTGATTCTTTGCATCAGAGTAATTTTGCTGCCGTCAAAAATGGAAAAAGTCTCCCAATGTATAATGTCTAACAATAATTCATCGGGTTTTTCAGGGATTAGCGTTACTTTTATAAAGAGGCTGAGGAAAAATGTAGTTTAAATGTTAAGATGGGGAAATAGAATTGCCTATTTTTATGGTGAGAACCCTTAAAAATGTTAAAATCAGCGGTTTTATCGGAACTCAGCCCTTTGGTTTAATGTCTAATAAATAGATCAATCAATAACAGGAGAGAGATCATGCGCGTATTTTCCTTTGCGTTTTTCTTATTGTTCACGGGTGTTATTCTTGCAGAAGATGCCTTGGATCTTGTGAAGCAACTTAAGAACCCTGACAACGAAGAACGCCGTAAAGCTGCGCAAAAACTTTTCGAACTCAAGGAAGAGGCCAAGGTTGTTACCCCTGATATGATCGTTGCATTGAAAAGTGAAAAAGATTCGTATGTGAAACGGTTTTTAATCAAAGCACTTGGAGCTGCCAAGGCTGACCCAAAAACCGCAGTGCCAATTCTTGCAATGATGATCAAGGATGGTGATACAAAATTGGTTGAAGCAGCAATCGATAGCTTGGGAAATATGGGCTCAAAAGGTGTGGATCCCTTAATGAATTTTATCGCACCATCAAAGACAGCAGATCCAAAAAATAAGGGTAAGGATGAAAAAAAAGGTGGTCTTAAAGTGGACCCTTCAGGAGATCTTATAGGAAAGGCTGCTCAGTCGTTGGGTGAAATTGGTGCAGATGCAAAGCCCGCAGTTCCTGCATTGATAGGTGCATTGAAAAATGCGAATGCCAGAATTGATGCTGCTAACGCATTGGGAAGCATTGGGCCTGGTGCCAAGGAAGCGATCCCAAAGTTACAGGAAATCATTGAAGATAAGAATACCAAGCGCGATAAGAATTACGCGAAGGCTGTGAATGATGCGATGAAGAAAATCCAAGGTAATGAAACTGCGACGAAGAAAAAGAAGAAGTAATAGTTACTTGGATTTCAGATCGAAGTTAAATTCATTCGACCCTGCTTTAAGCTCTGCTTTTAGTGGGGTCTGTTCTTTACTACTGTATGCGAGGGGCGTGATGCGGGTGGGCATGGGGACATTCCCCGGGCCTTTGGCTATGCTCACCTCGTTGGCGATGATTACGACCTTATAATTGCCTGGCAAGGTTTTGGCTTCTGCGCCTATCTTGTACGAACCATCTGGGTTGATGCGGGTTGTGGATACAATCATGCCTTCTGCCTGATGAAACCCAATATCGCCTTTATCAAGGATATTGCCTTCGAGGGTGACTTTTCCTGAGACTGTGGATACATTTCCGCCACATCCACAAAGACCAAATGTTAAAGCAATAAAAGATAAATAAAGGAAGGATTTCATCAATGGTATTCCTGATAAATCAAGTTTGATTAATAGTTGGGTATGACTTCGCCAATGTTTTTGGTGCTAAGCGGTTTATAGACATTGGTGTAATCGATATTGTTCGTGAGAAACTTGATGCTTCCATCTGCAAAGGCAAAATTAGCCCCGTCTGAATGCTTGCTACGAAATGAGATAACATTCCACCAATTGCCTGGTGTAGAAGGCTTGGGTACATAATTCAATGGAGCATGGGTGCTTGCGTAGTCACCGTTTGCATAGAATGCTGCGGAGTGATAATTTTCAATCGGGGTATCTTCCCCAATCATCAGTGTTGTGCTGGTGCCATCCTTGATTTGGTCCAACGTTACAGGCCCTTGAAAACTATTGCGGAAGAAAATTCCCGGGCATGGATTACTACCATGGCAATCAGGTTCCCTACCTTGATGGATGCTTGTAGAGCCTCCCATGCGGTTGTCCCCCATGGAGCCTTTGTAATTAGTAAGGGTTACCTTGATGGGGTCCATTTGAAACATCTTGGTTTCAACAGGTGAACCAGGAAGGGCAGAGCCATCAGATGGGCAATAAAGTGTTTTTACAGGTGAAGCGATTGCGTTTCTACAAGCTGGGTTGAGTAGCCCACCGCCTGCAAACATAGATCCTGATTCGTAAGGAATGATCTGATTGTAAACGGATTCTTGTTCCAGATAGGGAAGGGTTCGAAATATCCAGCCAAAACCATTGTTATTATTTACCCAGGGAGAGCTGCTCATTGGGAAAGCCTGAAAAGTGGAAATATAATTGTGCACGCCCAATGCCAATTGCTTTAGGTTATTCTGGCATTGCATCTTGGCTGCAGCTTCCCGAACCTTTTGAACGGCTGGCAGCAGAAGACCTATCAAAATTGCAATGATTGCAATCACCACTAAAAGCTCAATTAGGGTGAAACCCTTGGTTGTATTTTTATAAGACGTGGCAAACATGGTATGCCTCTATAAAGACTGAATTGTATATCTAGGCTCAAGTATAACTACAATAAAGTGGCGCGAGCAATAAAAAATCATTGAAATTAAGATGTCCACCCCGGCCTCTTTATATGTTGCACTAGCCTGCCTACATCGTTCATTAAACCCAGAGTGTTTCAGTTATCGGTGGCGAGTTGTGAAATTCTGACATTTTTAATGACTGGAGTGCGAAACTGATTTTTTATTACGTGTGATAATTCTCAAAGAAAAGCTGTACAAAATCTAAAATGTTTACTCTAATTAATTAAGACCAATAATTTAAAGTGGAAAACTTAAAAGTTAAGAAAGAGTATCATTATGCAGCGAGCATATATTAGGTTGCTATTAGGCGTGGTTGGAATTACTGCAGGATTTGTTTTTGCACAAGCACCTAAGCAGGTTATCCCGCATGCCCAAAAATCCATGCCCAATCCAGCCTACACTCCCGAAGAAGCTATAAAGCACATGAAAATGCCCGAAGGCTTTACCGTCGAAGTGGTTGCATGCGAACCCGACTTGGTAAATCCTGTAGCTTTTACCATTGATGAAAAAGGCCGTTTCTGGGTCGTTGAATCGCTCGAATACCCACGCCTAGAACCAGGCAAAGGCAGAGATCGAGTTAAAATTTTAGAAGATACCAACAACGATGGCAAAATCGATAAGGTTACCATCTTTGCTGAAGGCCTTAATATTCCCTCAGGAATTGCAGTGGGCCATGGTGGTGTTTGGATCGCTAACTCCCCAGATCTTCTTTTGCTTCAAGATACCGATAACGATGGCAAGGCTGATAAGAGCGAAGTTATTGTTACAGGCTTTGGCAGAGAGGATACGCATGAGCTTCCTAATTCCCTTACCTGGGGCCCAGATGGTTGGCTTTATGGGTTCAATGGTGTTTTCAATCGCAGCAAAATCAAACACCAAGGCAAAGAGCATAACTTCACTTGTGCGCTTTTTCGTATTCACCCCAAAACACGGGAGTTCGAACTTTTTGCGGAAGGTGTCAGCAACCCTTGGGGCGTTGCATTCGATAAGGATGGTTCTGCGTTTGCAAGTGCTTGTGTGATCGATCATCTTTGGCATCTTGCTGAAAGTGGTTACTATCACAGGCAAGCTGGGGTTTACCCCCCTTTCACTTGGAAGTTGAATTCCATCGTCAAGCATAAACATCAGATGGCGGCTTATTGCGGTCTTACTTACTTTGATTCTGAAGCTTATCCGGAAGAATATCGGGAAGTGCTTTACATGGGCAACATCCATGGCGGTTGTATCAATGCTGATAAGTTGGAACGCCAAGGGTCTTCCTATTTTGCAACTCCGCGTAATGATTTGCTTACTGCTAACGATGCGTGGTTTATGCCAGTGGGTCAGAAAACTGGTCCGGATGGCTGCCTTTATATTCTTGATTGGTATGATCGTTATCATTGTTATCAGGATGCACGAAGAGACCCTGCAGGAATTGATCGTGAGCGGGGGCGCCTTTATCGACTTCGTTATAAGGAAACCCCGAGGGCACCCAAGTTTGATCTTGCATCAGATTCGGATGAAGTGCTTCTCAAGCATTTGGGTAATCCAAATATTTATTTCCGAGAGAATGCGCAGAGGCTTTTGATCGAAAGGCTTAGCAATGCAAAAAGCCCAGGTATCAGACCTAAAATTGAAGCGATTGTGCTTGATGATAAAGCCAATCATAAGGCACGCATGCACGCCCTATGGGTGCTTGTAAGCAGTGGCCCGCTTCCCGAAGTGTTTCATTTACAACTTCTTTCTAATGCAGATCCTCTTTTGCGTTCGTGGGGTATTCGCTCTGCAGGAAATACCCATCAGGTTAGTCAGGAAATTCGCACCAAGCTTAAAGGCATGGCAAACGATGCTTCAAAAGATGTGCTATTGCAACTTGCAATTGCAGCTAAGAAAATCACCGCACTTGATGCGCCCAAAGTTTTATCTGATGTGCTTGCTAATGCTGATAAAGATATGGTGATCGCCTCCATCGTTTGGCAAAATCTTCAGCCTTTGCTTGATACTTCCAATGTTGCAGAAACTTTTCTGAAGGCGGCAGAGGCCAACCCTAGTTCGCAGGCGGAAGCAGCACTTCTCGGGAAGTTTGCTGAAAGAATACTTGCAGGTAAGGTGAATCCTGAAATCAACATTGCCCTTCTTTCCCTTCTGATAAAAGATGATCATCAAGAATCTGCAAAGCAAGTGATCCTGATGTTATCTGGAAAGTTGCAATCAGGCGATCTTAAGGGGAAGGATCTTGAAACCTTGCGCTCTGGATTAACCCCTGATCTTGGAAAAGCCTCTTCGTGGATTGAAACCAAAATTCTTAAAGCTTCTTGGAATGATGCTGAGGCGCTTGGTGAAATTACCAAGGTGCTGGAAAATGCAAAAGCAGATGAACCTTCTCGAATCATGGCTTTCGATGCCTTGGTTGCAATCAATCCTGTGAATGCTTTGAATACTGCAAAGGTTATCATCACTGACAAAAATACTTCGATTGGGTTGAGGGGAAACCTTATTTCTGCATTGGGGAAGTTGCAAGATCCTGCTATTGCAGACATGGTGATTGCACTTTACCCTGCCCTTGATCCCAATGTTCAGCCCCGTGCAATTGAACTGCTTTCGCAGCGTAATACTTGGTCGAATAAACTTCTTGATGCAATGGCTGCCAAAAAAATCCCGACTACCGCAATGGGAACTAATCAGGCTCGAAAGATGATGGCTGACAAAGACCCTTTATTGAAAAAGAAAGTGCTCGCTGTTTGGGGTACGGTGCGCGAAGGCCGTGATCCTGCTCGCGATAGCATCCTTGCAAACATGCGGAGTCACATTATTGCTAACCCGGGCGATCCTAAAGCGGGCAGACTTGTCTTCAACAAGGTTTGTGGCCAATGCCATAAAATGCATGGCGAAGGCCAGGAAGTGGGCCCCGATATTACTCTTAATGGCAGAGCTAATTTCGAACAGCTACTTTCTAATGTGTTTGATCCTAGTCTAGTGATTGGTGCTGATTACCAAGCAACATCCGTAGTCACCAGTAAGGGCCGGTTGCTTACTGGATTAATGGTGGAAGATAGCACCACTAAAATTTCTCTTAAGGTGCAGGGTGGTAAAGTAGAAGTTATCCCGCGCGCTGAAGTTGAGGAAGTTAGCCGTAGTAAGAACAGCCTCATGCCTGAAGGTTTGGAAAAGCAAATCAGCCCCAAAGAGATGGCTGATCTGTTCGGGTATCTTATTCTGGACAAGCCTCCGGAAGATCCGAAAGCTAAAAAGATCCCAGGCGCTCCGTAATGTTAGTTTGATTTATTCTTGTCTATTAAAAAAGGAAACCTATTTGTGCCATTGAAAATTTCCGCATTTCCCAAATGCTATCTTGATACGATTGCAGGCACTCGTGAGATGACTGTTTTTCAGTGGATCGAGATGGCGAAGAACCTCGATGCAGATGGCCTCGAGATGTATGACGGTTTTTTTACCAGCCTTGATAATGATTATATTGATAAGGTTGCAAACGCAATTCATGATGCTGGGTTTGCAATGCCCATGCTTTGTTGTTCGCCTGATTTTACGCACCCCGATGCCAATGTTCGTAAGCAGATGATTGATACGCATATTAAAAAGATTGAGGTGACTCGTAGGTTGGGTGGTAAGGGTGCAGTTTGCAGGGTTCTTAGTGGCCAGCGTTTTCCCGAGGTTTCGCGTGCGCAGGGGCTTGCTTGGGCTGCTGATTGTATTAAGGCTCTTCTTCCGGTAGCTCGTGAAAACGGCATCATTCTTGGTTTGGAAAATCATTACAAAGATGGTTTTTGGAAGTATCCCGAATTTGCCCAGAAGATGGATGTCTTCCTTGATCTTGTTAATTCCATCGAAGATAGAGAGAACTTTGGCGTGCAGTTTGATCCCTCCAATGCCATCGTTGCTGGGGATGATCCGGTTGAACTCTTACGCCATGTTGCTTCGAGGGTTGTCAGTATGCATGCATCTGATCGTTATCTTGAAGCTGGTGCCAACATTGATGAACTAAGGCAATCTGATGGTACGCTCGGATATTCATCGAAGTTAAAGCATGGGGTTACAGGTAAGGGCTTAAACGATTTTGACACCATCTTCCGTATACTTAAAGAAAACAACTATCAGGGATGGGTTAGTATTGAGGATGGCATGAATGGCATGGAAGAGATGGCGGAGTCGCTTGCTTTCCTTCGTATGATGAGTCAGAAGTATTTTTCTTAATAAGGTTCGTTGATGAAAAAAACAAGAGTCGCCTTGGTTGGGTGTGGCAAAGTTGGTGGCTTACATTGCAAAGCGGTTGCTCAGATTCCCGAGGCAGAATTTATAGCTGTTTGTGATGCTGATTCTTCGCGTGCATCTAAGTTTGCGATAGAACATAAAGCCCAGGCTTTTACAACTATCGAAGAGATGATTCTTAAAGCCAAACCTGATGTTTTACTGATTGCTACCCCCCACCCTTTGCATCGCCAACCAACTGTTGCTGCTTTAAATGCAGGCGTTCATGTGCTTGTAGAAAAGCCCATGGCGGCATCTATTGAAGATTGCGATGCCATGATAGCTGCTGCAAAAAGCAGTGGCGCAACATTGGGTGTGATCAGTCAGCGCAGGTTTTTTGAACCTGTGCTTCGCATGAAACATGCCATCGATGCGGGGAAGATTGGCAAACCTCTTCTTGGTTTCTTCCTTATGTATTCTTGGCGCAGTTTGGAATATTACGGCTCTGATCCATGGCGTGGAAAATGGAGCACCGAGGGCGGGGGCGTGCTTGTCAATCAATCGCCTCACCAACTTGATATCCTTCGCTGGCTCATGGGCCCCATTGCGGAGGTTCAGGGCTATTTTCAAAACCTCAATCATCCGGGGGTTGAAGTTGAAGATACCGCAGTGGCTTCACTCCGCTTTGTTAATGGTGGGTTGGGCAGTATTCTTGCAAGTGTTTCCCAGAATCCTGGCATTCACACCAAGGTACATGTTCATGGTTCGAACGGTGCATCTGTTGGGGTTGAAACCGATCGGGGCGCTACCTTTATTGCAGGCATGACGAGTATTCCTGAACCTCCTCTTAACGATATCTGGACTATTCCGGGTGAAGAAAAATTGCTCGAAGGTTTCCAGCAGGAAGATCGCAACGCATTCACCAAGATTGATGCAACGGTTCATTATCATGCCTTGCAAATAAGAGAATTCGTGCAAGCTATTCGAGAGCACAAACAACCAATGGTTTCTGCAGAAGATGGCAGAGCCACGGTTGAACTTTTCACCGCTATTTATCAATCCAGCAAAACAGGCACAGCAATCAAGTTACCATTATAAGAAAGTACTCCGATGAAAAAGACACTCTTGCTCATAGTCCTATTATGGCTTTGCTTTTCTGCAAATCTTCAGGCGCAGAAGCCTAATGTGCTTTTCATCCTTTGCGATGATCTTCGCTGGGATAGCCTAGGTTGTACAGGGCACCCTCACATCAAGACCCCATCGATAGATAAGCTTGCAGCTAGCGGTGTGAATTTTAAAAATACCTTCTGCACGACTTCCCTTTGCTCTCCTAGTAGGGCTTCCATTCTTTCAGGTAAATATGCTCACGCTCATACCGTTGTAAATAATTTCACCGAGTACCCTGAAAACCTTAAGAATTTCCCCGGTGTGCTTCATGACTCCGGATATCAGACTGCTTATTTCGGGAAATGGCACATGGGTGAAGAAAACGATAACCCACGGCCTGGCTTTGACACTTTCATTACTCACAAAGGCCAAGGTAAATACTTCGATACCGAATTTAATATTGCGGGCAATCGTAAAGTTGTTCCTGGATATTACACTAATGTTGTTACCAACATGGCTTCCGATTGGATTGGTAAGACGGACAAAAACAAACCTTGGCTTTGCATGATCGGGCACAAGGCGCCCCATAGCTTTTATTTTCCTGAACCGAAGTATGCCCATTCCTTTGATAAGGTTGAAGTCCCCTACCCTGATACTGCTTTCAAACTTGCGGACAAACCTGAATGGATCAAGCAAAGGTTGAATACTTGGCATGGGATTTATGGCCCTTTGTTTGATTACCGTAAAAAATTCCCGGATGCAAGCCCTGAAGCAGTCAAGGACTTTGCAGCTATGATCCGCAGCTACTGGGGTACCATTCTTTCTGTGGATGACAGTGTTGGTTTGTTGGTCAAAGAACTTGAAAAAAGAGGAGAGCTTGATCGCACTATTATCGTTTTCATGGGGGACAACGGTTTGCTAAATGGCGAACATGGTATGGTTGATAAGCGCACCATGCATGAACCTTCGATTCGTATTCCTCTGATTGTTCGCTACCCCAAGCTTACTGATACGAAGGCCCCAAAGAAAATTGATAACCTTGTTCTAACTGTAGATATGGCTCCTAGTCTTCTCGAGCTTTGTGATGCTCCGAAGTTAGAAAACATTCATGGTAAGTCGTGGGTTAAGATGGTTCAGGGGGATGACCCTAATTGGCGCAAATCATTCCTCTACCATTACAACTACGAAAAACAATTTCCTTACACTCCCAATGTGCGTGGTGTGAGAACGGATGAGTGGAAGTTTATTCATTACCCTCATGGCGATGATAAGCCTGACCGTCATCTTGCGGAGCTTTACAACATTAAAAATGATCCCGAAGAGCGTGTGAATCTAATCAAGGATGCAAAATACTCTGGAAAAATAACAGAGTTGAAAAGTGAGTTGGGGAAATTGAAACTGGAACTGGGCCTTGAAAAAGATGCAATGCCCTTGGATCTGGGAATTGGAACTGCGTTACCCGATGCGAAAATTCGCTAAGTTAAAGGATATACCATGAAAAAGATGAATCGAAGAAACATGATGCAAGCCGCCATAGCAGCAGGAACAACCACTGCAATTCTATCGCAAGCACAGTGCGCAGATAATAAACGCAAAGGCAATATCAGGCATAGTGCGTGTTCGTGGTGCTTTATGAGCAGTGGCGACAAATGGACCTTGGATGAATTATGTGTGAATGCCAAGGAGGTTGGATGTACCTCCATTGAGTTGTTACGACCTGCGCAGTTTGCAACGGTGAAGAAGCATGGCTTGGAAATTGCGATTGCCTCTAATGGAGCACCTGGTGGTTTCAAAAAGGGTTTCAACAACCCCGCATATCGGGAAGAACTTTTAAAATACACCCGTGAAACCATCGATGCTTGTGCAGAGTTTAAGGTACCCACGGTGATTGGTTTTGTCGGTTTCAAATACACCAATGCAGATGATCCGAAGAGTGCGGTGATTTCTCTTGATGATGCGGAAAAAAATTGCATTGAAGGCTTGAAGCAAATTGCTGGTCATGCGGAAAAAAATGGTGTCACTGTTGCAGTTGAACATCTTAACACCAGGGATGGTTCACACCCCATGAAGGGCCATCCGGGTTATCAGGGTGATGATCTCGATTGGCTTGGCAAGGTTGTGCGCAAAGTGGGGTCTCCCAATATCAAAATTCTTTTTGATATTTATCATGTGCAGATTATGCATGGCGATGTGATTCGTAGAATTGGCGAGTATAAGGATATCATCGCCCACATTCATACTGCGGGAAATCCTGGTAGGAATGAACTCGATACAAATCAAGAAATTCAGTATCAACCCATCATGAAGAAGTTGGTGGAAGTAGGCTACAAGGGCTTTGTCGGCCATGAATTCATCCCGACCCGTAATGCGAAAGAAGGCCTGAAGCAAGCAGTTGATGTTTGTGATGTGTAACGCCTTTATTTAAAGCATGTCAAATTGGGTAAACATTTCAAAAGCTTGAATAGTTAAGATGGGTGGGATGTTCTTATTAATCCAAGCAATTGGGTCATAAGGTTCATGCCGACTTATCCGTTTTAGTAATTTCTGCCCATCATTTCGTTCGATAAGCATAGTTAGAGTGTAAACAATACCAGAAGTAAAAGTCTGGGATAAAGTGACAATAACCATGCGAATTAAAATGTTTAAAAAAATAACTGCTCGATTATTATTGACGGGTGTTTCCCTTTTGGGAACGGTGCTAATGGCACAGGAAAGTTCCTATCAGAAAACAACTAAACAGCTAGGGTTGGATGATTCTGGAAATGGAGAGATTTTTTCAGGGCCCAAGGAAGCCAACACGAAGGCACCAACTGAATTTAAAAAGGTTGATATTCAGGAAGGTGATTTCCCGCTTCCCATTAACTTTGCATCTGCTATGCAACTTTCAGATGCAAGGCCATTGATTATCGATGCTGCCAAGGCTGCTGAGATGGTTGCAGCGGCACAACTTCAAAGGGCCAATGTTTTGTGGCTGCCAAATATTTATGCTGGTATTGATTACTTCCGCCATGATGGGCAGTATCCTTCTCCCTCACCCCCAGGCCAGATATCAAACAGCAGGCAGGCATTTACTGCTGGCCCTGGTCTTTCAGCAATTTTTGCAACCACGGATGCCATTTATGAACCACTCTCTGCCAGGCAGATTTTGAAAGCCAAGCAGTATGAAATCCAAGCTGCCAAGAATGATGCCCTGATGGAAGTAGCGGTGGCTTATTTTAATGTACAGCAGTCGCGTGGAAGGTTGGCGGGTGCGATAGATACTGTGACCAAAGGGAAAGAGCTTGTTAGAAAAACTGAAGTATTAAGCAAAGGGTTGGCTGCGCCCGTGGAAATAGATCGTTCACGAACTTTGCTTGCAGAACTCGAAGAAAATGCAGTACAGGCGCGTAATGAGTGGAAGGTTGCAAGTGCAGAACTTGCCAGGCTGCTAAGATTAAATCCGATGGCGCAAGTAGTACCTGTTGAGCCTCCGCATTTGGCGTTGATGCTAATATCACCAAGTCAGCCTGTGGATGGTTTGATTTCATTAGGTCTTACCAGCAGGCCAGAATTAAGTTCGAATCAGGCGTTGGTACAAGCGACGATAGTAAAGCTTAAGCAGGAAAAGATGCGCCCTTTCATACCCAGCCTTTTATTGCAGGGTAATAGCGGTGCTAACGGAAACAGTGCGCCACTTCTTGGGGGTGTAACGTCAGCAGGTGTGAATGGGCAGTTCACCGGTGGAAGCCGCTTTGATATGAATGCTTCGGTATTATGGGAATTGAAAAACTTTGGGCTTGGCAACCGCGCTCTTATCAAAGACCGGGAAGGACACAGACAACAAGCCTTGGTTGATTTGTTTATGATCCAAGATCGTGTTGCAGCAGAAGTTGCCCAATCACAATCGCAGTTAAGTTCGGCTTCAGACAGAATCTCATTTGCAGATGCTGGCCTTAAAAATGCCCTCATCAGTTATGATGGGAATCTCAAGGGTATGAGCGAAACAACTAGGTTTGGCGATGTTCTTATGTTGGTGAACAGGCCGCAGGAAGTTGTCGCAGCATTGCAACAGTTGGATAATGCCTATAGGAATTACTTTAAATCGGTTCAGGATTACAACAGGTCACAATTTAAATTATTCAGGTCGGTTGGTTTTCCCGCAGAAGTGTTGGCGATTCAGAAAACTGCAGGGCAGCAAATCGATGTGGATACCAGCAGACCATTTGATCTGCCACCTGTAACAGGGATTCCTTATGCGAATATGAGTTACAACACATCAAGTGCGCCCTTGCCTCCCAAAAACTAGAAGGCAGGACGTGTAAAAGTTACTTGGACTTGGAAGCCTCCTTGGTGGGGGCTTTTTTGTTTTCTTCGGGTTTTGCACTTTCGCTGACTTTAACAGTTACATCATTATCGAGTTCATCGAGATCACCTTTGATGAAAGCTTCATCACCCTTTGGCTTTTCCCAACTCTCCCCGTTTTTCACAAGTAGAAGCTCTTGCCAAACACCATCGCTTGCACCAAGTTTTAAACCGAGTTGAATGCACTTGCCATCTTTTAGGATGTAGGCAACAGGAAGGTCGCCCCGCTTGGTGATACAAACAGTTGGAATGGCCAGGACATTATTGCGTTCAATTTTCACATAGCCATAGGCATACATCCCGGGAAGCAATTTGGCATCTGGGTTGGGCAGATCTATTTCAGCACGAAGAGTTCGACTTCGAACATTCAAAGCCCAAGAGGTGCGGGTGACCTTGGCATCGATTCGCATATCGTTAAAAGCCTGCACTCGAACTTCAGCATTGGTTCCAATGTTTACAAAATTGGCATCCCCTTCAGGGACATCAACAAAAATACGAACGATATCGGTTCGGGCGATAGCAAAAATGGGAGACCCTTTGGAAGAGGATTGATCAGGGCTCATAATCCTAGCAGTTTGATCGCCTGTTGCTGCTGTCACAAAGTCGCCTGTATTGGCGTTTCGAAGAACCACAATACCATCATAAGGTGAGGGCAGCGTGATATATCCAACAAGTGCTGCCAGCCTTTTTTCATCTGCTTCTGCAACCTTGACGGTGGCTTTTGCTGCAAATACATCAACTTTAGCCTTGGCAAGATTTGCATCACATGCAACCCGTTCGGCATCTGCAACCATTACCTGGGCAAGTGATGCATCGCGTGCAGATTCATAAGAACGAAGCTGCTTTGTGGATTCATCTAAAATTTGTTGATCGACCACACGCTGTGCCACCAAGCCTGTAAGGCGTTTTACTTCAGATTGCCAGCGCACAACATCTGCATCGAATTTTCCAACATCGGCTTTGGCTTTGGTAACCTTGGCGATGGCAGCTTTAAGAGTACCATCAGCAGAATCAACAAGCCTTTCAGCTTGCTCCACTAGTACTTTGTCCAAAACAACCGTGGCTTGTTTGAAGCCATACTCTTCGACTAATTCAGGGACAAAGAGGGTAGCAAGAACCTGATTTTTTTTAACTTTGTCGCCAATATCGACATTCCATTTTTCGATAAAGCCCGGGATCTTAGAAAAGATCGAGGTTTGCTCATAAGCTTCGACAAAGCCTGGCTGGCCTACCGTTCTTAAAATGTTGCGTGTCTCTGCCTTGACCAAAGTGACTTCGGGCATGTTGGGGCTGGGTTTAGCATGCTCGGTTTCTTTGTTGCAACCCGCTAAAGAAAGAGAACTCAAACCTAGAATAGTTAAAGTCAAGGTTTTGGATGTAAATGTTTGGTTCATGCTAACTCCGTGCCAGTAGGTGCTTTGTCGGTAGATTTATTTTCAGGGTGTAAATGTTCGTGTTTATCGCCACCATCGAACTTGGTGCCTTCGGGATCATCTGGATCAATAGAAACCGAGATAGGCTTTCTACTGCCAAGCAATATGGAAAAGACCGCTGGTAAAACTAAAAGAGTACAAGCGGTAGAGGCGAGTAGCCCGCCGATAACCGCACGACCAAGTGGGGCCTGCATTTGCGACCCTTCTTCCAAGGCCAATGCCATTGGTAGCATGCCCGTGGTCATAGCGCAAGCGGTCATGATGATGGGCCGAAGCCTACCAGCAGCCCCTTGAACTGCAGCTTCCGTAACCGTTAAGCCATCTTTCCAGCGGTCGTTCATGAAGGTGATCATCATCACGGAGTTGGATACTGAAACCCCGATGCACATGATCGAACCCATGAAAGATTCAATGTTAAGAGTAGTTTTGGTAAGCACTAATGCGGTTACTACGCCGGTGATTACGCCGGGTACTGCACCAATGGAAGTTAATGCCAGCCTTGGAGATTGGAAGTAAGCGGTTAGCATGACGAGGATCACGCAAACAGCGATTGAAAGCCCGATGCCTAGGGAGGTGAACATTTGGTTCATGGTGCCAGTCTGGCCTCGGGTATCGATCAGAACGCCTGCGGGCGGAGCACCTGCATCTTTCACTGCTTGTTGCACTAATCTTGAAGCGGTGCCTAGATCTACATCTTCAACATTTGCAGAGATGCTGATATATCGCTGGGATGAAATACGATCGATCTGGCCAGGAGTGTTTCCTACTTTAACATTTGCAACATCACGAACCATGAGTGTGACATCGTTGGTAATTTGAGAGAGTGGTAGAGTTTCTACATCAAGTGGCGAAACCATGCGCTGGGTGGGAACTAAAACTTCGACTTGGTAATCGAAGCCTGTTTTTGGGTTTTGCCAGTAGTTAAGGGCAATGTATCTACTGGAGTTGGTACCAACGAGAACGGAGTTACCAACCTGCTGGACATTGACGCCACTAAGCCCAGCTTTTTCGCGATCGATGTTCACATCAACGGTAGGGTAATCAAGAGATTGTTGGAATTGGACATCACGAAGGCAGGAGATAGCCTTCATTTTTTCACGCACCTTCATTGCATGGGCCCGCACATTAGGCAGGCTGTTTCCGTAGACGACAATTTCGAGAGGGGTGGGGGAGCCAAAGCTCATCACATTGGAAACCATGTCACCCGGTTCGAATCCAAAAGTGAGGTTGGTGCAGTTTCTCTTGGCTTCATCGGGTGGAACCCCCTTGGATTCCATAACCTTGGCCATCCACTGGGAAATCTCAATGGGGAGCATTTTGCGCATTTTCTCGCGGAAAGCAGCTAATTCGATGCCACTGCCTTCTTTGAAAGCCATGCGTAAAATACCATCATCTGGCCCGCGCATCATCGTGATCATTAGGTTCAAGCCATATACAGGTGCTATTTGGCCTGCATATCCGATGCTGATTTCAATTTTTTCCTGCCCTACTTCTCGCTCGATGATTTCCAGTATTTTCTGGCCCATCATGCGTGTGATTTCAAAGTTGGTTCCTGGAGGAGGCCTGAAGCGTAATACAAACTGCCCGGAATCAATCTTGGGGAATAACTCCTGCCCTAACATCGAGCCAAACAACGTTAGGCAAACTCCTGCAAGCCCTATGTACGAGGGCACCACTATCCACTTGAGTTTTACAATCCAGTGTACCAAGCCTTCGTACGCTTTTTCCACTCGTTCAAACAAACTGAGTTTATCAGTTTTGTGTTCGTGGTGGTTTTCCTTCAATAACCAAACCGCCATGACCGGCACAAATGTACTTGAAAGAAGGTAAGATGAAATCATCGCAAACCCTACCGCAAGGGCCAAAGGCATAAACAACGCCTTCAATGGGTCATCCATGATGAAAGCTGGAATAAAGACCGAAAGAATACAAAAGAGAGCAAGTAAACGCGCAACCGCAGTGATATCATTACCTCGCCTAACCGCACGCGCTAGCGATATCTTGCCACGCATTTGAGCATGAATGTTTTCAATTTCCACCGTTGCTTCATCAACAAGAATACCGATTGCAAGTGCCAATCCACCCAGCGACATAATATTGATGCTGTTGCCTGTAATGTATAATCCAAACAACGAACCCATCAGGGCGAGCGGAATATTACATACCACCACGATTACGCTGCGCAAATCTCCGAGAAACAGCAGGATCATCAATCCGGTGAGGCCCGCACCAATCAAGCCTTCTGTTCCCACGCTTTTTATAGCAGTCACTACAGTTGGCGATTCATCAAACTCAAAACTGATTTTAACATCCTCAGGTAACACTGATCTGAAGAATGGCATCGCATCAGCAATATTCTTTACCACGGTAAGGGTCGAAGCGGTGTCCTTCTTAATGATGGGCAGATAGACGGATTTCTTCCCATCGACCAGCGCATACCCGTAATTTACATCGGTGGCATCTGTAATGGTGGCAACATCCCTGATGTATACATTCATTCCCATTCGAAGTGGGATATCACCTAAATCTTGGATGTCGGTAACCAAGGCGTTGGTAGGGACTAAAGGCATTTGGTCGCGTATATAAATATTACCTGCTGGGATAACCACATTCCCGTTCATGATTGCTTTGACCACATCTTGTGGCGAGAGGTTATAGGTTCTTAGCTTATCTGGATTGGCATTTACGAGAATGGATCGGGCATTGGGGCCGAAGGGTGGGGTACCAATTGTTCCGGGTACATTCTTCTGTACAAGGGGTCGGATGAAATTTTGTGCCAAGTCACCCACCATGCCAAGGGGCGTCTTCTCGCTTTTTAGTACGAGATATCCAACCGGCACGCACCCCGCATCCATACGCATGATCAAAGGGGGGAGAGTTCCAATGGGCATTTGCGACATTGCACGAAATGACATCGCAGAGACTTGGGCCATTGCAAGGCCCATATCGGTTCCTGGAAAAAACGAAAGCTTCACCAGCGCACATTGCTGGATCGAATGGGATTCAATCGCAGAAACACCATCCACATATTGAAAATAGAGTTCAAATTGATTGACGATCAACCCTTCCATTTGGTAGGGGCTCATACCGCCATATTGCAAGTAGACATAAATTCTGGGGAGATTAAGAGGTGGGAAGATATCCACTCGCATTTTGGTGAGGGCTAGTGATCCTCCACCGATGAGGGCCACGACGATCATCATCATCGTTATCGGATGACGCAAAGCAAATACAATTGGATTCATCTAGCATACTCTAAAAGTTTTATAGAATTTAATGGAAGAATATTTAGGTTAGTATAACGAGTAATGTGCTGAATTGTACTTGTTAAATTAATATTTTTAATGAGGCTCGCGTTTAATAACTCTTCTCTGATAATGATTGGAACGAATATAGCGATTATGCAGAAAAGGGTTTTTCTTTGCCTTAATATTGGGTTTAGTAATCGTTACGGGGGCCTTCGCAACTTCCTTTTCGTAAAAAGGGTGGATTTAATAATGAGCATTAGCAAACCAACAAAAATATGGAGCACGAAGGATATCGATAAGATGCTGGCTTTGTTGTCAATCATTGAGGCTGAAGGTTTAAAAGCAGCGAGCTGGCCTAAGAGGGAACCGGTTGAAGTGAATGGGGAACTCATTCAACATGTACCCTATCCGGAGTATCATTCGGTGGTTGATCAATTCTTGGGTTTTTGTTATAAGACAAGCTGCTTTATCGAGCCCTATAAAGTGCTGCCTGAAGATTCTACGGGAACCAAACCAGATACAAGCACCTTACATGTGTTGCAAAATGCGAGCGATATATCCCATGCAACTGTGGACCAGATCAGGCGCTATTTTGTCCTATGCGCCCATTTCGAGCGTTTCTGCGAAGGGGCCATTGAAGCACACATTGAAAATGGACTTATACCTGCTGCATTACGCCAATTGCGCCGACTTCGGGATTCCATGTGATCCTATTCCTTTCTAAGGCCCTAAAAAAATACAATAAAGATGGCATTTATGTAGTATTTGAGCATGGGTTTGTTAGGCTGGTAATGTGTACCCGTTTTCGCCCCAAAGGGCGCAAGCATTGCTTGTAGAAAAAGAATCTCGAGAAGAATGTGTGATAATGTAATTAGTTTTAGGCTCCAAAGGGGCTGGATGCGATAGCATATGGGAATTGGTTTTCCTATATTTCTTAAACTAGGAATATCGTGAAACATTATCTTCTTACTTTTGTAGTAGCGCTTTTAGTTGCACCATTTTCCACTGCAGAAGAAACAATCAAACTTCCTGCAAAGGAAAAGTTCCATTTGTTTTTATTGGTTGGACAATCGAATATGGCAGGCAGGGGAGTGGTGGATGCACAAGATAAAACACCCAATCCCAGAATTCTGATGTTGAATAAAGCAGGAGAATGGGTAAGTGCAGTTGACCCATTGCACTTTGATAAACCTGCTGCTGGAACTGGCCTAGGAAAAACATTTGCACTACGAATTGCAGATGCAAACCCCGGCATCACCATCGGCTTGATTCCATGTGCTGTGGGTGGTTCGCCTATTGATAGCTGGAAGCCGGGCGAGTTTTACGCGCCAACAAAAAGCCATCCGTGGGATGATACAAGCAAGCGATCCACGATTGCATTGAAATCAGGAGTGTTGAAAGGTATCCTTTGGCACCAAGGGGAATCCGATTCCAAGGAACCTCTTGCAAGTGCCTATGAGGAAAAGTTGCACGGCTTGGTCAAAAGATTCCGTAAAGAATTAGAGGCACCTGAGGTTCCGTTTATTGTTGGCCAGATGGGCCAGTTTGTTGAAGTGCCTTGGGATGCTCCGCATAAAAAGGAGGATCAAGCCCACCAAGATATTGTAAAAAAAATACCCTTCACTGCTTATGTGAGTGCAGAGGGCCTTAGGCATAAGGGTGATAAGGTTCACTTTGATGCAGCATCTTATCGTGAGTTTGGCAAGCGTTATGCAACAGTTTATTTAAAACTAATGGAATCCAAAAAACCTTAGGAATCGAGAAATTATCAGGAGTTTGATTGTTATAAAAAAGAAATTATCTTCGTTAATGGTATTGCCCATGGGAATGTTGTTGACTAAAGACCCGGCAGCCCTTAAAGGTTTTCGATCCATCTTCAATGGCAAAGATCTTACTAGTACGATTATAAACTATTTTGTTATTTGACGTAAGAAGCTCTTTCGATTTGCGAGTCTGTTTTAATAAGAGGATTCTCTTGTTTTTGCGGATATCCAACCTTGATGATTTCATTTTCTCTTTGGGAAATTTCCCACTCTGCAACGGTATAACCAACTAGGACTCCGCCAACACTTATAGCCGGTCTTAGATAGAAAGGGCCAAAAAAAAGCCCAGCAACACGCCCGATATCTTTTGATGATCCATTAAGCATACCGGGATACATTTTTCGAATAGTAGCCTTTTCCAACTCCCAGTCTTGTTTTAATTTTGCGTAAGCAATCATCTCATTGGTTTTTTGCTTCTGTGCCCAAAAAGATATGAACGGGAGTTTTGAACCCAATGCATATAAGCCCGGATAACTTTGTCTTTGTATTATTTTTGCGTAGGACATTTCCGCCATTATTTCGAGGTTATTATTTGAATTAATATGCATCGTATTGGTGTAAGGATCGTAATAATTCCTTCCCCAGAAGCTGGGTTTCGTAATTTTATTACTAAGCCAATCAAAGGAACCCAAAGAATATTTAAGCAAAGGATTAATGGATGTATTTGCTTCTAATCTGTTCCAATCATCTTTGGGAGTTTCTGTTTGAAACTCGATATTTAGAGCTTCAAGTTCATTATCTTCAAGATAATCGTTCATGATCCTGATGGTTGTTGGAGATAAAGGGGTCCGTGCTTTGTTCCAAGGGAAATGGGATCTGATGCGATCCAACACCGTTTGGTTTACTGGAATTTCTTCCTCATTTAAAATATCTGAACTTAACAACCTAGGAGCTGGGTTTTTTGTTTCAGTGCGTGCGGTATCCTTGGTCCTCATCGAAGAGCAACCAACTAAAATCATCATAATTACGACCAGAATCAACCGCATTTCAACATCCCTGAGTTATACACCCTCATAACCTTTACCTTTTAAAAAGCAAGAGGGTTTATCTTGGGGGGTTAGGTTGTCTGGCGGAAGCAGGGAGGTGCATTTTATTTAAATATTTGGTTTTTAAAGGGTGGTGTTATTTAGCTAGCTTAGTTTTTAAATTTGAATGCCATTTTAGAAACTATTTGACAATCATCCCTTTTTTAAAGATAGTTGATCCACCTGCTGTAGTTTTAAAATGAGTATTTATCATGAAAAATTCTTTAAATCGAAAAGCTTTTACTCTTATTGAACTTTTGGTAGTGATTGCCATCATTGCAATTCTTATTGGTTTGCTACTGCCTGCCGTGCAAAAAGTTCGTGAGGCTGCTGCCCGGATGACTTGCACTAACAAGCAAAAACAAATAGCTCTGGCACTTCATAATTATCATGGAATCCATGGTGTATTCCCCATGGGCCAACCGCAAGGGTATGGCACGAGTGCGGGTGGAGGTGTATTTAAAGATAATGATCGTTCCAATTGGGCGGGAACTATTTTACCTTACCTTGAACAGGCTGCGATTGGTTCGCAACTTGATTCGTTGTTAGCCGTAGGCGGAAATACTTATACTTCTTCATTTTCAACCAATATACTTCCCGTATTTTTGTGCCCTTCGGATCCCGCCAATCCAAAAATTGCAGCTACAGCAGGTAATGCCCAAGGGTTCCATATTAGCTTTATTACCTGCCACGGTAGTGGTTACGCAACCCTTGCAGCAGATTCTCGGGGTCTTAATTTAGATGGGATTTTTTACGGACAATCGAAAATCCGCCTAACGGATATTTCAGATGGTACTTCCAATACTGTAATGGTGAGTGAACTTATTCAGGGAAGTGATTCGATTGCGGGTGGTCATGATGTGCGTGGCCGTATGTGGAATACGATTCATGCAGGAACAACATTTTCCACCATATACCCGCCAAACTCAACTGTTGGGGATAATACGCAAGGTTATTGTGGTGCAGTTCCAAAAGCTCCCTGTGGTGCTCAAAGTGCGCTTAATGCTTATTCATTAGCTCGCAGTTATCATACAGGCGGAGTAAACATGGCTTGCGCCGATGCCAGCGTGCGATTTATTACGAATTCTATAAGCCCAGCAACTTGGCTGGCAATGGGCTCGCGCAATGGCGGGGAAGTTATCAACGAACCATAATTTGGGAACTTATTAATGAAACTCTTAGGTGTTGGTTGTTCTTTGTTGTTATTAATTTCTCTAGGGTGCAATAGTGCTGAAACCCCAGCGGAAGTTTCTGGAATCGTATTATTGGGGTCAGAGCCTCTTGCAGACGGGAACATCATTTTTGAATCTCTAGATAATAGTAAAGCCCCTGGTGCGGGTGTAATAAAAGATGGTAAATATACCATCCAAGTTTTACCCGGTGCCAAGAAAGTTAAAATTCAAGCCTCCAAGCCTGGTACCAAAATTGACCCTGTGATGAAATCAGCTATGCCTGAAAGCATCTTGGGCCCGGAGTTTAACGAAAAAACAACCCTTAAAGCTGAAATCAAACCCGGAAAGAATGAGAAGATTGATTTTCAAGTAAACCAAATCGGTAAGAAGTAATCTCCTCGAATCAGGGTTATCCATAAAGCAACGCCATCGCTTTTTTGCTGGACATTCCCATGCCTACCCTTTACAAACAAGGGGTAATTTTCACTTTCACTTTTTCGGAGATTCCCATGAATTCCTACCTGATGAAAACTGTTGCACTCGGATTATTTCTGATTGCCTGTACTTTTTCCAATGCTGCTAGCTTTGAACAAGGCAAACCAAAGATTCAATCCATCGATGTGATTTCTTTCCAGCCTGAAGGCGTTCTGCTCATAGGCGATGGCAAAGCCGGGCAGGTTGTTTTGATCGATACGAAGGATCGTGAGCCACAAAAATGGACGGCCTCGGTGAGCGATCTTAAGAGTAAAATTGCAGAACGCCTGGGCGTTGCAGCCAAGGAAATTGAACTGATTCACTTCGCAGTAAACCCTGTTTCAGGGAAAGCGTATCTTGCTATTCGAAAACAGGACACCAAGAGTCAGCACCTGATCACCGTTGATGGTCAGGGAAAAATTTCTGAATTCTCACTCGATAATGTTGCTTTTAAAAGTGTTGCATTGCCCAAAGGTACCGGTGGTGCGATTTCCAAAATTACCGACTTGGCCTGGATGAGCGATCGCCTTTTGGTGAGCGGCGTTGCTGCAGATGAATTCGCCTGCAAGCTTTATAGTGTTCAACAACCATTAGAAAAACAATCTGAAGTGATACTTACCAGCGCTGAAACTTTTCATGTGGCGCATGGCAAATGGGAAACCAAGGCCCCTATGACCGTTCTCATGCCCTTCGAAGAAAATGGTAAGAAGTATCTTGTTGGCGCTTTCTCCTGCACTCCGCTTGTGAAATACCCACTCGAAGCGTTCACCGAAAATGCCAAGGTTAAGGGGCAGAGTATTGTAGAACTTGGATCGGGCAACAAACCCATCCATATGTTTACTTATCAAAAGGATGGCAAAAGTTATGTGCTTATCAACACCTTCCGCTTTCATCATCAGAAAAAACCTTTTGGCCCTAGCCCTTATTGGACTGCTAGAATTGAAACAGGTGTGATTAGTGAAAACGCCAACATCAATGAAAAAGCACTCAAGAGGCTCGATAGCAAGGGCGAACCCGGTACCGAAAAAGTTAAACTGATACCAGAATTCCATGGCGTATCGCACATGGATAAACTTGATGCTGCCCATGCGCTTGTAATTTCTGAAGACGACAAAGGTGGCTTAACGCTTAAGGCCTTAACTCTTCCCTAGGATTGATTATTGAACATGATGATCACCATGATGGCGGCATTGCTGATTGCGGTGCCGCCTCTTTTTCAACCACTAGATGATTCTGCAGGCATCGAAGTTCGGCTGCCTTTGGATGCTGCATCGCCCTTGAAGAAAAAAGTAGGCCCTGTTTCTAATGATGATGGAGAGGGTGTTTTTGTTGTTGGGGTTTTCAATGATGAGACGGGGAAAATCGGCGCGCCTTTATTTGGTAAGTACCTAGTTCGAGGTGGAGAGTTAGTGTTTATACCCAGTCAGCCTTTTTCTCTGGGGAAGACTTATAAAGCTATTCGCACTGATACCAAAGATAAAGAGGTTTCGCAATTTAAGGTGCCAGCCTTAAAGGCTCAGGATGCGGTAAGAGTGTTGAAGGTTTACCCTACTACGGATCGGGTTCCTGCAAACCTGTTGAAATTCACGATAGTTTTTTCTGGGCCGATGAGGCAGAGCAAAACGATTTTTGATGCTATTGAGTTGGTTGGCCCTGAAGGGAAATCGGTGGATGATCCATGGAGGCGCACCGAGCTATGGAATGATAACGACACTCGCCTGACGCTTTGGTTTCATCCAGGTCGGGTGAAGTTGGGTGTCAACTTACGAGAACAGTTGGGCCCACCCTTAGAGTCTGGTAAAACTTACACCCTTAAAATACCTAGTGATTTATTAGATGCATCAGGAAACAAGCTGGCGCAGGGGTTCGAGAAAAAAATCATCGCAGGAGCAGAAGTTCGCACAAGGTTGGATGTCAATCATTGGAAAATAACCCCGCCATCCATGCAATCAAAAGATGCTCTTACCATCACCTTTCCTTATGTCATCGATCCTTATTTATTTGCAAGAGAAGTGATGGTTGTCGGGCCTACGGGTAAAATTATCTCAGGGAAAGCTTCGATGGGTTTGGAAGAAAAAGTCTGGCAGTTTGTGCCTAATGAAGCTTGGCAGTTGGGGGAATACACGATTCGTGTGGGTTCGGAAGTTGCAGACCTTGCAGGCAATACGATTTCCAGACCATTCGAAGTGAATTTAGAAACGCTCGAACCACTTGCTGGCGTACAAAAATTGAAGTTTATGGTTAAGTAGACAGTCTAACAAGCTGCTTTGAAACCCTCCAAAGCAAAGCAATCACTAAACCTTCTTGTCTTCCTTAGCGTTCTTGGCGTCTTAGCGGTGAGAATGCTTTTAAGAAAAGACCATTAACCGCAAAGACGCAAAGAGCGCAAAGAAGCAGTAGCATCCTTGCTGCTTTCTTGTCTTCCTTGGCGTCTTAGCGGTGAGAATGCTTTTAAACACTCTGATAAAGCACAGCAAGATGATGCCAGCCTGAAGAACTGGGAATGAGTTCAGAAGCTTTTTGCAATTGTTCGAATGCGATTTTTTCCTGGCCCAATCTTAAATGTGCCAGCCCTCGATTAAAAAACGCAAACGGTTCTGTGCCCAGTTTATCCCAAGCTTGTAGTGCGTTTGCATGATCGCCCATGGACCAATAGTTCGCACCCAATTCATTTTGAACTGTATCAACGCTTAATTGGTCTTTAATGGTATTTAGTAGCGTTGATGCTTGGTCATGCCTTCCAGCAAGTCTGCAGATGCCTACGCTGATGAGTTGTTTTTGCAGGTTCCCTTTAGACCATCCTTCGAGTTCGGGCAAAGGCAGCAGAGTTGGCCAGCCTGTTTCTTCACGAATGAAATTGGAAAGTTCGATGGGGTTTCTTACTGCTTGAGGGAAGTGCCCGCTCGCAAAAGGAATTCCGAAAAGCGCAGGTAGGCTAAAGAGCAGCGATTGCCAGCCCGGGGGTGCTGATATACTCGCAATGGCTCCCTTGGTATTTTTAAGGGTAGGGAAAATACTATCTTTCCATGCGGGTATTGGATCTATTCCAACATCGGATAGGGTGCCATGCGGGATGGCTGTTTCCAAGTTTGAAGGGGCGCCCAATCCTTGTTCAAAAAGATTGATTTGTTGCTTTAAATGCGAGGTAAATAATTCGCCTAAAGCTTTGTTTACCAATGGTTTGCTGCTGTTGTTCATGTTTCTAAAGTACTCAAAAGTTCTTAATGGTTACATCTTAAGAACGGCAATAACCATATTACTTGCGATTTAACCTCGAAGCCCGGCTTGTTTTAACAATTTACTTGTGCTTTGGTATGCTTCCAGCACCCATTCATAAATCTTTTCAGGTTCGGGGGAATACTCCAATTCAATACTGATTGCCCCTGGAACATTCAACTTCTTGATTTCTTCCAGATACGGAGGAAAATCTACCACACCTTTGCCGGGGGGTAGATCGCCATGCACTTTCCCATCGCAATCGCTGATATGAACATGGATGGCTTTGCCTTTAAGTTTTTTTAATTCAGAAGCGGGGGTATTGGAAAGGAGTAGGTGAGAAACATCGATGTTGGCTTTTACTGCGGGGTGGTTGACTTCATCAAGAAAGCGAACCATGCTTTCTACATTATTAACGAGGGAAAGTTTGAAGGGTTCGAGCTCGATAGCAATTTGTAGGCCTAGGCCTTGTGCGTACTTACCAAGTTCGCGGGTGTTATGAACTGCGGTGTTCCATTGTTCTTGGGGCGGGATGACTTGTTTTTCCCAGATGTATTCTCCGAGGACGAGCAAAAGGTTTTTGGCATCGAATTCGTAACACATATCTAGGTATTTATTGCAGCGATCCATGTGGAAGCGTTGCACACTTGGGTTAAAATCGATCAAACCTGTTGCAACGCAAGCCACGCTGATGATAGGCAGGCCGGCTTTTTCGCATTCGGTGCGAATGAGCCTGCGTTCTTTGGCATCGGTATCGAGTGGGTCTGCAAAAATATCGATGCAATCGAACCCGATTTCCTTGGTTTTTTGTATGCCGTACGAAGTGGCTTTTCCTGCCTGCGCCCAAGCTGAGTTGATTAATCCAAGTTGCATGATGTAGATACGCTCTTATTTAAGGGAGTCATAATAAATCCAAGGATTAAACATAACATGAAGGGTTAAATGAGGCTATGGGTTAAAATGGATAATGGCTTTGCAAAAGCAGTGTCTTTTTGGTTATAAAAGGATTTGGTTGATGCTGAGTTATTCATGGAGATGTTGATTGTTTGGAATTGATGTACAGGCACTGCAGGCGTTTGCCTTTTTTTTCGGGATGTTTATTGCATCTGGATTGGGTGCGCCCATTCCTGAAGAGGTTGCGATTGTTTGCGCAGGATTATGGACTGCCCATCACCCCGAATATGGTTTGGCACGCTGGTTGATGCTTCCTACCTGCATCTTTGCCGTGGTTTTAAGTGATAGTATTTTATATATAGCGGGTCGGTTCTATGGGAAAAGGCTGTTTAATCTTCCTTGGATGTTGCGTTGGGTGCCCAAGGAAACGCAAGGGCGCATTCTCGATAACTTTGAAAAGTATGGTGTGAATATTCTTTTGTTTGGCAGGTTGGTACCCGGGGTGAGGATGCCTTTGTTTCTTACAGCGGGGTTGCTGAGGTTGAGTGTTACCAGATTTGTGATAGCAGATGGATTGGGAGCGGGGGTTGGTAATACATTTTTTTTCCTGCTTGCATTCTGGTTTGGAGAAAAGTTTCAGGAAGTGTTGGAAAATGCTGAAGGCGCTTTAATGAAGTTGGGCCCCATCATTATTTTGGTTGGGCTGATTGCACTTGCAGTTTATTTGCTTTATAGGTTCTTGCGTAATCCTGTTTCCGAGGGTGACCCAGAAGAAGTGCCTATCATTGGCCATCAGGTAGCAAGCCATATCCCACACACCGATAAAAAACCTTCCGTTGAAAATGTGTTGGTTCCATCTGAACAAGCCCTTCCTCCGGGCAAAATAGATAACCCAACTTAGAACGAATCACTTTCCATTTGAAATAGCGCTATTTGAAATACCATCGAGCCGAAGCCCTTTCAAATAGGCTTGGTGTTCTTTTTCGAATTCCTGTAAGGGTTTGCCTGTGAGTTTTTCAAAACATTCGATTGGGTTTCCGCCATTTTTAAGCGCCTTGGCGTAATCATCGAGAACTTGCTTACCCAAAACTTTTTGTTTGAATGCCAGATTGAATGCCAGGGCCCAACTGGCAAAATACATGCGTTGAGAGGTTTCTTTTTCGGAGGGGTGATAAACAAGAAACAGGGCTGGTTGCGAGGTGAGCAGATCTTTGATTGTGGGAAGGGTGTTTTGATTCAGCGCTAGTTTGACAGATTCTAATCTGGTTTTGTCTGCATGTCCGATTCGAAGCTCGCCTATTTCAAAAACTGCAGCTTCAAATATTTGTGCCAGCCCTTCATTTAGCCAAAGGGGTATTTCGCCTTCTCTAGGGTCGACAACAGCGCAGGAAAGATAAGCATGAAAAGCTTCATGGTAAAGCCTTTCGAAAAGTCTTTTACGTTCCTTCTGGATCATTTCCAGATTCCCATCATCTGCCTGTTTGATTTTCTTACGGCTATCGAGAATAGAGGCAGAAAGATCCGGTGGGATTTTGTTTTTATAAAGCAGCTTCAAATCGTTTTCTCGTTTTAGAAGATCCTGCAATTGTTTCGCATGAAAGGAGCTTATCTTTTCTTGGGAAGTGCTAAGCCTATCAAGATCGCTGCCACAAATAATCTGGTTTTTGCTGAGGTCGAAGTAGGCAGGGTTTTTGATATTGATCGCACTAGTTTGCAAAATGGCCTGGTATTCTTCGATAGAATTGGTGAGCAGAATGGTGGTGGGCTTGATATTGATTCTGCGTGGGGGCAGAGTTCTGGCGTAGGCGGAATAAACCTGTTCGAGTTGGATCGCAGCAAGCTGTGCCATTTCTGGGCGGGAGTTGGTCACCAGAGTGAAATATTGGGAACTGTAGGAAAAGGCATTGTCTTTTTTAGAAGCGGGCCAGATTGCTTTTTCTAGTTTCACATATTCGATCGGGTTTTTGCCCGCGATGGATTTCGGATCGAGGGATCGCAGGGTGTTGGCAAGGCGTTCGCGTTCTTTGGCGAGGGAATCTAGCTTAGCTGCAAGTAGGATGCGTTCTGGTTCGGGTAGGCGGTCTATTTTCAGGATGGTTGATTTTTCGAAGTTTTCAGTGAAAACAAGGGTTGGCGAGCCAGGCTTTCTTACAATGCACTTGAAAACTGCCTGATTTGGTGATTCTGAGATTAATAACCCATAGAAGGGCAGGCCGGTTTTTCGATGCAATACCTCAAATTTCCACTCGTCTTCGCCTGCACCCGGCGAATAGGCAGAAAAACCTGTCAGAATTAGCAATAAAATCAAATTCCGGCATAAGGCGTGATTCATAATGTCCAAAGCTACTAGGGCGCTTAAAGTCGCTTAATTATCATAGTAACAACAATAATCTGCCTTGGGGTGCGGATAAATCAAAATCCGGGTGGACAAACATCAATTTCCTCCCTATTTTAGTAGTTCATGAACAAGAGCCCGTAAAAAGGCTCGGCAATGATGCTCACCGGACTCCCGTTCGGGTAAGACAGTTGCTTATTTAGATGGAGAATTAGCAATGCCAATAGGATTACTTGGAACCAAAATCGGTATGACACAGGTCTACAACGATGAAGGTAAAGTCTACCCAGTAACGGTTATCAAGCTTGGGCCCTGCCCCGTGTTACAAGTCCGAGACTTGACACGCGATGGCTATGATGCAGTACAAATTGGATTTGAAGAAAAGCCCCGTAGGAAGGCTACCAAAGCTGAGCGTGGCCATATTTCAAGCGACATGGAATCAAACCGCAGGAAGAAAGCCCCCGCTGGAACTCAGTATCCACCTAAGGCAAACTGCGAACCACAAAAGTATATTCGCGAATTCCGCCTTGAAAAGGCCAGTGAAGAACTCACCGTAGGCAAAGTGCTTACCGTGGATGAAATTTTCAAAGATATCAAGTATGTTGATGTGATTGGCACAACCAAGGGTCGTGGTTTTGCTGGTACCATGAAAAAAGACAACTACGCAGGTATGCCTGCAAGTCACGGTGCCAAGAAGGTGCATCGATCAATTGGTGGTACCGGTTCGATGGCAAGTAACCGTGGTAGCGGTCGTCCTAAAAAGGGTCGTCCTATGCCAGGTCGTTACGGTGCCGAGCGAGTAACGGTCCGCAATCTGACGGTAGTTAAGATTGATGTAGAAAATCATCTATTGTTGGTAGAGGGTGGAATCCCCGGTGCCAATGGTGGTTTGGTGATGGTACGTGCGACCAATAAGATCAAGTAATCGGCTTGCCAGTTGACGCTGGAGGTTTATTACGATAGTTTTAAATTGCCTATTTAAGTGGCATGGAAGCGTGGCTTAGGGGAAACCTGAACCCGCTCCTGGATGGTCAGATAGCTCAGCCGGTAGAGCACAGCCCTGAAAAGGCTGGGGTCGTCGGTTCAATCCCGACTCTGACCACATTAAGAAAGCCTAGGTATCTCTTTAAGAAGAGAGCCTGGGCTTTTTTGATTATAATCCCAATAAAGATAGTATCTCTCCCATCTTTCCGGATTCTTTGTGCATACTGCGCCCTTCTCTTATTAAGGCTTTGCCTATCAAAGACGATGAAACAGGGATTCTTTATAATCAAGTAGGATTTATCCGTAATGGAATTTGTTCAACCCACTTTTCGAAGCTCTTTTTCTAATAGCACTAGAGAAAAAACATTCTGGCTACTGGCTCTGCTTCTAACTCTTGCTTTGTTTCCCAGATTGGGAATTTTAACCATGAGGGGTGAAGAAACCCGAAGGGCCCTTGTTGCTTTTGAAATGCAATATTTTGATGATTACATCACCCCAAGAGAACAAGGCGAACTTTTTCAGAGCAACCCACCTTTAAGTTCTTGGTTGATGTTAGGAAGCACACTTGTGTTTGGTAATAATGATCCCTTTGCGGTGCGCTTTCCCTCTGCGGTTGCGGTGCTTCTTACCAGCCTTTTGATCTATGTCTATGTTCGCAATTTCTTTTCTTGCGTTGGAGCTTTTGCCAGTGCGCTGGCGTTTGCAACCAATGGCGAAATCATGATCATGAGCCAGAAGGCGGAACCCGAAGCGGTTTATATTTTCTTTTTAAGTGCATCTCTGATGATTTGGCATTGGGGCTATGAAGGCAAATGGCCAGCAGTTGCAACTTGGATTAGTGCTGGGGTGATGGTGGGGTTTGCCTCGCTTTGCAAAGGGGGCCTGCAACCCTTGGCATACTTTTGCGCCAGCGTTTTTTTCTATCTCTTGTATTCAAGAAATATGCGCTACCTTTTCACTCTTCCCATGCTTGTAGGGTTGTCTTGCACTATTGCTGTGGTCGCTGCTTGGATGTTGCCTTACATTTCTCTGCATGGCGTTGCAGAAGCTAAAGCATTATGGCTGAACGATACTGCTTCACGATTTCATTCTTGGAACATGGTTCACTTTTTCAAACATTTGGGGAGTTACCCTTTTGAGATTTTAGGTTCGATCCTTCCTTGGTCGCTTCTTTTGTTTGCCTACTTACTGCCCTCTTTTCGTAGCAGGCTTCAACCTTATAAACCTGCACTTATGTTTTCGCTGTTTGCTTGTGGTTTTGCATTTCTTACCGTCTGGATTCCTCCGGGCGGGCAGACTCGCTATTTTGCAACCCTGTATCCAATGCTTGCTATTTTCATGGGTGCCGTCGCAGAGGTCGCTATTGTTTCAATAGATGAAAAAGGCAAGGCGCCTTGGCTTAGGTTTGCATTCTTGGTGGCTGCAACTTTTATTCTGATTGGGATCGCTATTGCTTTGCTTCCCTTTAAGATTCCAAGGTTTACTTTTGAGCGTTGGACATTGCCTTTGCCTCAAACGATTTTCTATTCGATATCTCTTGTCCTATTGGGTATTTCGATGATGAAGAACCTGCAAAAGGTGCAGGGGAATCTTTGTGCCATGGGTTTGGCCCTTGTGATTTTCAATCTTGGGTATTTCATGGATGTTAAAGTTCAGCGAAGTGAAAAAACGGTGCAAGAGATGGCACGCATTAAAAGCCAGCTCCCGCCAGATGTAAATTTGGTGAGCATTGGAATTACTAACCATAAGTTTACATACTATTACGGGAAGTTTGTTAAGGCACTTCCCGTTGATTCCAGCGGTGAAGGTATTACTTATTTTTGTTTTGATCCTTGCTTGATTGATGTGGGTAAAATCACTTTTCCTTGGAAGCAGGTCGATACTTTTTCTATCACACGCGATTTCATGGACCAGAAGCGGTATGTTGTACTGGCAAAAAAGCAGTAATCATATCCCAGTTCACTCAGCCCTAATTTCATAATTTGTTGGCGAATGCCATCCCTTCCCATTAGTTTAATAGTAGGAAGCTTCTTAAAATAAGGACTGATTATTATGTACCGAAAAATTACTTTAACTCTTCTGTTACCAATCTTTTTAATGCCTGCAGCACCATTGAATGCTGCAGAGAAAAAAAATGTGCTGTTCATCATTAGTGATGATCTTAATAATTCTTTGGGGTGCTATGGTCATCCCTTGGCGAAAACTCCCAACCTCGATGCGTTGGCAAAGCGTGGCGTGAAATTCGATAGGGCTTATTGTCAATTTCCATTGTGCAGCCCAAGCAGAACTTCTTTCCTAACAGGTAGAAGGCCCGATATCAATGGTGTGAAAACCAACCCGGGGCCTGCAAATCAGGGTAAGTTTGGTGGGTCGCCACACTTCCGTGAAACCATCCCCAATACCGTCACCATGCCCGAGTTGTTTAAAAACAATGGTTACTCGGTTGCCCGGGTGGGAAAGCTTTATCATTACAATGTTCCCAATGGCATAGGCACCAGCGGTCTTGATGACCCCCAATCTTGGGAAAAAGTTGTCAACCCAAAAGGCCGGGATAAAGATGATGAGTCCCAGATTTTTACCCTTACCAAAGGCCAGTTCGGAGGCACCCTAAGTTGGCTTGCTGCAGAGGGAAAAGATGAAGAACAAACCGATGGCATTAGCGCAACCGAAGCCATCAAACTAATGAACGAGATGAAAGTAAAACCCTTCTTCCTTGCGGTAGGCCTTTATCGTCCACATACACCTTATGTTGCACCTAAGAAATACTTCGAACTTTATCCACTCGAAAAAATCACCCTTCCAGTGGTGGATGCAAACCATAAGAAGGGTGTTCCTGCTGCAGCTTTTCTCAGCTTCAAAAAAGATGAAGAACAGCTTACGGATGACTTGCGCAAAAAAGCCACTCAGGCTTATCTTGCGAGTATTACTTTTATGGATGCCCAGGTTGGTAGAATTATCAATGAACTCGATCGCCTTAAACTTGCTGATGATACCCTCATCGTTTTTACTTCCGATCATGGCTATCACATGGGTGAACATGGCTTATGGCAAAAGCGAAGCATTTTCGAAGAGTCTGCGCGGGTTCCCCTGATTATTGTTGATCCAAAATCCAAATCCATCAATGTAAGTTCCCCACGCACAGTGGAAATGCTCGATATCTATCCTACCCTGGCTGATCTTTGTGGGCTGAAATATCCTGATTACCTTGATGGTAAATCTTTAAAGCCTTTGCTTGAAGACCCCAAGGCACCATGGGATCGCCCTGCAATCACCCAGACGGTGCTGGGTAAAAACATCAACGGGTACACCATTCGAAGCGAACGCTATCGCTACACCGAATGGAATAAGGGCAAGGATGGCGTGCAACTTTACGATCATGATGCAGACCCGAAAGAGTTGAAAAACTTGGCTAATGACCCTGCGCACCAAGGTACGGTTTCAGAGCTTTCCAAGCTTATGAGCCAGCGCTTGGGTAAATAAGCGGTGCAATTTTTCATATTCTAGCAGTAGGTTTTATTTGTAATCAGACTTTGGAAATATTGAAATGAATCAGGTAGGTTTGGTAGGTTGGCGTGGCATGGTGGGCTCGGTGCTGATGCAGCGCATGGTCGAAGAAAAAGATTTCGATCTGATTGAGCCTGTCTATTTTTCAACCTCTTCTGCAGGTGGTAAAGCCCCTGTGTTTGCAGGAAAAGAATCTCCCAACCTTAAAAATGCATCCGATATCGAATCCCTCGCCAAGCTTGATATCATTTTATCTTGCCAAGGTGGTGACTATACCAAAGAGGTTTTTCCCAAGCTTCGTGCCCTTGGCTGGAACGGCCATTGGATCGATGCTGCCTCTATCTTACGCATGAATGACGATGCCATTATTATTCTTGATCCGGTTAACAGACCTGTAATTGATGCTGCACTTTCCAAGGGTATCAAAAACTGGATTGGTGGCAATTGCACGGTATCGTTGATGCTAATGGGGCTGGCAGGGCTTTTCAAAGCCAACCTTATCGAGTGGGTTAGTGCAATGACTTATCAGGCTGCTTCTGGTGCAGGCGCACAGAATATGCGAGAGCTGCTGTTGCAAATGGGGGTTTTACATGATGCTGTCAAGCATGACCTTTCAGATCCAGCATCAGCAATCCTCGAAATTGATCGCAAGATTGCAAGCGTTCTTCGTTCCCCAGAAATCCCCACGAAGAATTTCCGGGGCGTTCCCCTTGCGGGCAGTTTGATTCCTTGGATTGATGTCCCACATGAAAACGGGCAATCCAAAGAAGAGTGGAAGGGCGGTGCGGAGTGCAACAAGATTTTAGGCTTGCCTGCTTTTCGTACACCAGGGGCCATTCCCATCGATGGTATTTGCGTTCGTATTAGCTCTATGCGTTGCCATTCGCAAGGTTTGACTATCAAGCTGAAAAAGGATATTCCTCTAGAAGAAATTAATGCAATTATCGCATCGGGAAATTCTTGGGTCAAAGTGGTTCCCAACGAAAGGGAAGCTTCTGAAAAAGAATTGACCCCTGCAGCGGTTACAGGAACCTTGAGCGTCCCTATAGGCCGATTGCACAAACTTGCCATGGGGCCAGAATATTTGGGTGCATTTACTTGTGGCGATCAGTTGTTATGGGGTGCTGCAGAGCCGTTGCGCAGAATGCTTCGTATCATCCTTGAAAAATAAGCTCATCCTTGCAGAAGATTCAGGCTTCCAATTGAATAAGTGTAAAACAGGCAGATGATCAATTCTCCCAAAGCCACCGCGAGGATGAATCTTAAAAAATTCATGCGAACGGTGCCCGCTAGGTAGCAGACAAGATCTGTGGGTGCGAGTGGGAAGAACGACCACAAGACGATGAATAAAACCCCCCAAGGGCTGTTGATTTTAGTGGTGATCGATAGCATTTTTTCAGGAGCAATCTTTTCAAAATAACTATCAAATCCAAGAAATTCAGAAAGAAAGTAGATGAGTGTTGCGGAAAATAATATCCCGCCAAGGCTGATGAGCAGCACAATGATTTTATTCTCCGGAAATAGCAATACTCCTGCGATTACAAAAGGGGTACTGGGCATCAGGGTAAAGCCCCGCAGAAAACTTATTATAAAATAGGCCAGCAATAAGTGGCCTTCAAACCGCCTGACAAAGTCGGTGATGTGCTTTGGGGTGAAGTCGTCGGTGTGCGAAATATAGTAACCAATACAGCCTATCAGGAAGAGCACCCAACCCAACAGAAAGATTTTTTTCGCAAGATTCATTGTCACAATTACCCTGTACAGAGTTTTGATAACTTCATTTAACTATGAGAGGTTGGTAATTAAAACTCTAAACTTAAAAGGATATTTTGCCCTGCATGATCGCTTAGGAAAAAATATAGGCGGGGCTTATAAGGTTTCGATGGGAGAAAAGATTAAATCGATGCAATAAAAAGAGCCCGGGATTTTAAATTCCCGGACTCTTTTAACTGTGTGATCATTGTCTGCTTATTTCTTGGCGGCTTTGGCAGCAGGAGCAGCCTTAGCAGGAGCAGCTTTGGCAGCAGGAGCGGCCTTGGCGGCAGGTGCAGCTTCAGCTTTCTTCTTGGAAACCTTGGGGCCCTTTTTCTTGACTTCCATTATTGCTGGGGGAATCCCAAGTTTTGTATCATACGCTTTCAATAATTTGGCTTTGCGTATCTTGGTGCGTTTTTTCCAAGCGGTTGTTCTCGGTCTTGAGGCTGGCATGATTCATCTCCTTTTGTTTACTTCCGATGCTTTCAAACATCGACTTATCTTTGCTTACAGTAGCTTTTTATAGCAATTTGAGACTTTTCGGGTAAGACAGCTTTTGCTCTGATCCCAGTTTTCATCGTATTTCATTGTAATTTTCGCTTTTATGCTGCTTTTTATGGCCTAACCTTTTCTCTTTTTTTACCTCTTGTTGAATATTTTTTACCCTTCCTTAACTTCTTTTGTGTAATTTATGACCATGGTGATGCCCTGTCCGTGCCTTCTACAATCTTGCCCAACTATTGAGAATTATCATGAAGTTATCAACCTTTGTGTTTGCTTGTTGCTCGCTCTTTTTAATGGGCGCTCCTCTTCATGCTGCCAAGGCCCCCAACATTATTCTTTTCCTCGCAGATGATCTTGGGTGGGGAGATCTCGCCTGCTTTGGTAATAAACTTTGCAAAACCCCAAACCTTGATGCCTTTGCAAAGCAAGGCGCAAAATTTACCCAGTGCTATAGTGCAGGCGCTGTTTGCTCCCCTTCCCGTTCTGCTTTATTGACTGGCCGTACTCCTTATCGCAATGGTGTCTTCACTTGGATTCCTGAAAATCGTGAAATCCATCTCCGTAAAAGTGAACTTGCACTCCCCCTTCTCCTTAAACAAGTCGGATACACGACATGCCATGTAGGCAAATGGCACCTCAATGGGCATTTCAACAAACCTACTCAGCCACAACCTAACGATCATGGTTATGATCATTGGTTAGCCACCCAAAATAATGCAGGCCCTAGTCATGCCTTCCCTGTTAACTTTGTTCGAAATGGGCAGCCCGTTACCATGACTGATGACCACTCTGCACCGTTTATTGTAAAAGAGGCCATTGATTGGCTGGGTAACAAGCGGGATAAAGACAAGCCTTTTTTCTTGGCGGTTTGGAGCCATGAACCTCATTACCCGATTGCTGCTGCAGATCGGTATAAAAAAATGTACGAGGGAATTGAAGATAAGGTGCAGCTTGAATACCTTGCTGATGTAACCCAGATGGATGATGCGTTTGGAAAATTGATGAAATCATTGGATGAAATGAAGCTTGTGGAAAACACATTGGTATTTTTCACTTCCGATAACGGCCCCGAAGGTGATGGAATCAAATCCCCGGGCAGAGGCACCACCGGCGGGTTGCGTGGTAGAAAGCGTGCGGTTTACGAAGGTGGCATACGGGTTCCAGGAATTGTTCGTTGGCCTGGCCATGTGAATGCCAACATTACCTGTGATGTTCCAGTTATTGGCTCCGATTTTTTTGCCATGGCTTGTAATGTTAGTGGCGCAAAGCTTCCTCAAGATCGCACCATTGATGGCGGTAATTTCCTCGATGCAATAACAAAATCAGAAGTAAAAAGGGCGAAGCCTTTATATTGGCACTGCGATATCGCGCCTGGGGTGATGAAAATTGCAATGAGGCAGGGAGATTGGAAAATTATCGCTAACGAAGAGATGTCCAAATTTGAACTTTATAATCTCAAAGAAGATCCTAGTGAAAAAGAAATGGTCAATGAAACGCAGCAGGCAAAACTTTTAGAGATGACGATGGAAATTAAAAAGCTGACCAAGGAAATCGAAGCGGAAGGCCCTGACTGGTGGAAAAACTATAAACAAGGTGCGGAAAAGAAGGCTAACAATAAAAAGGGTTCATGATGCAAAGATCTTGCTTTCTCTTTTTGTTCAGTTTCCTTTGTTGCAATCCACTTAGTGCACAACAAATTAAATCACCGGAAGGTTTTATGCTGAAACTCAGCGAAGAACAAGCCACAAAATTCGCAGGCCTGGCACTTAAAAACATTCACCGCGAATACCCAAGCAAACCGGGCAATGTGCTTGAAAGTTCAAAAGATGTGCTCAGCCCTAAACAACTTTATCCTGCTTTTCATGGTTGCTACGACTGGCATAGCTCGGTTCATGGCCATTGGATGTTGGTGAAGATATTGAAGGAGTTTCCTCAATTAAAAGAAGCAGAGGAAATACGAAAAGCTTTGGCAAAGAATATCACCAAAGAAAATTTGTTAGCAGAAGCTGCGTTCTTTCTGAAACCTGAAAGCAAGTCTTTTGAAAGACCTTATGGTTGGTCATGGTTTTTAAAACTTACTTTGGAACTTCGCTCTTGGGAAGACCCGTTGGGGAAAGAACTGGCACAGCATTTGAAACCCCTCGAGGAAATCATAGTCGGGCGTTACATTCAATTTTTTCCCAGACAAACCTACCCCATCCGGAGTGGGGTGCATTCCAACACGGCTTTTGGATTGACGTATGCTCTTGATTATTCGAGGCAGATGAAAAACAAAGAGCTCGAGCAATTGATAGTAAAGCGGGCTCGGGAATATTATCTTAAAGATGAAATGATTCCTGCAAATTGGGAGCCCGATGGTGCGGATTTCTTTTCCCCAAGTCTGATGGAAGCGGATTTAATGCGTAGGATTCTTCCTCAAAAAGAATTCTCAACCTGGCTTGATAAGTTTTATCCCAACTTGTTGAAAAGTGAACCTGCAAATCTTTTTAGCCCTGCAGTTGTTTCTGATCGTACCGACCCGCAGATTGTTCATCTTGATGGTTTGAACCTTAGCAGGGCATGGTGCATGAAAAATATCGGGCTAGCGCTTTCAGAGGGTGATCCTAGGCGAATGATTTTTTTGGAAAGTGTAAAGAAGCATGCAGAGGCTTCGCTTGGGCATGTTAGTAGCGGAGATTACGCAGGGGAACATTGGCTTGCATCTTTTGCAGTCAATCTGTTATGCAATTAAATCTTATGATCCAAGAATTAAGTCTTACTTTTGCAATCTGATGTTATTGTATAGCTTGGCTGGAAGGTTTTTGGTTTCGATACTGAGATTATAGCTTATGAAATTATCTTCGATAGGTCTGTACCGGCTTAGAACAGCGCTGTTGGTTTGTTTTATTGGGCTGACTTTGTTTTCTGGCCTGACAATCACTTTGTTAAGCCTTAGGCTTTCTTATACGGCCAGGGTTAATTTCACCCAAGAGGTTGGGCATTTGCTTACCCAATCGGTCAATCTCAAGGTGGAAAATTTTCTTCAAGATGCTGAAGATATCATTGAAGTGACAGATCGCTTTTCCTATAGGATAAAAAATGACAAGGTGGATTATTCTTTGCTTTTAAGCACCCTAGCCCATAGTCTCATTGTGAATCCCAACCTTGGTACTGCAATTTTTACCGAGGAAAAAACAGGATATTCAATTAAACTCGCAGTGCAGGAAAAACCTGGTTTTAAGTATGATACGCGCGCGCCTTCCCGATTTAGTGAAAGTTCGGTTTATACAGAAAAAGATGTCGTTGTTGAAGAGATCATCCCAAATGCCTCAGGCACTTTTACCTTAAAGACTTATTCTTATCCTGATTTCCCCCATAAACCTTTTTCGGTTGATGAAAATGGAGGATCTGATTTACGAAAAAGACCTTGGTATATTTTGGGAAAAAAGCAATCTGTTGAAGAAAAAGGCCGATGGACTAATTGCCATTATAATTTAAAAAATAACAAGGATGCTATAGTTGGAATAACTTATGTGACCGCTTTGGGTAATGAAAAAGGAGAATTATTTTCGGTTTTAGGAATGGATATTGGTACCCAGTGGGTCAGTGAGTACCTTGCGGAATCCATGCAGGAAATACAAAAAAGGGGCATCAATGCTTTTATTTTTGAACAATCTCCAGATAAGACCAAAATGGTTCTGGCGCACTCCCTCAAAGAAAATGGGTTTTCTAAGGATCAAAATGGGAATACCATTTATTATTCCCGCCCTAAAGATATGAAGGACCCTGCTATTGAAAAAATGATCCTGAGTCTGCCTGATACGGTTTTAAATGGACTCGAGATAAGTGGTGATTTTGAAAGTTTGTTCCACTTTGATGTTGATGGGGTAGATTATGTCGGGATTATTAAAACGGTTTTACCAGGAACCGCTCCTGATTGGTATGTGTGCCTTTATGTGCCTGAGAAAGTGTTGTTTAGTAATGCCTATCGCCATTTTTATATGGCGCTCGGGATCCTTGTGGTTGTCATGATCATAAGCGTGGTTCTTTCGATCATACTTGCACGGTCAGCATCTAAACCCATAGAAAGTTTGGTTCTACTCTCGCAGAAAATTGGAAAGCTTGATTTTACCCATAAAGTTCGTGCTGATTCAAAAATCATAGAGATTAAGAATTTGGCTCATTCCATGAATCTAATGCAAATTGGGCTTCAAGCTTTTACGCAGTATTTGCCCAAGGACATGTTGAAAAGTTTATTTGATGCTGGTACCGGAGCTACACCAGGCGGGAAAGAAAAAGATGTTTCCATCATGTTTGCGGATATCGAAAACTTTACCCATTACTCTGAAAGCCTTTCCCCTAACGATTTGGTATTTCAACTAAACGAATACCTCGGTTGTTTTTCTTCGGTGATTATTAGAAACGAAGGCACAGTTGATAAATACATTGGTGATGCAGTGATGGCGTATTGGAATGCCCCGCGCGATTGCGATGACTATGCATTCAAAGCTTGCAAAACTGCAATTCAGGGCCTTCAAAAGTTATCTTTTTTACAGCAGAAATGGGCTAGATTAAATAAGCCGATATTCAATGCCAGAGTGGGCATTAATACAGGTGATGTGGTGCTTGGGAACATTGGTACCCAAGAACATTTAAACTATACCGTAATTGGTGATAACGTAAATCTTGCAAGTCGGCTTGAAGGATTAAACAAGGTTTACAATACAACGATCATGATTTCAGATGTCACTTTAAAAGCTTGTGGAAGCCGATTGATTACCCGTCCGATTGATCTAGTAGGTGTGAAGGGGAAAGATAAGAAAATCATAGTGCATGAACTTCTGGGTATAGCAGGAGAAGCATCAGAGAGTACGATTAAGTTTTGCACTGATTTCAAAACTGCGTTTGCTGCTTATGTTAAAAAAGACTGGTCAGTTGGGTTGATCTTATTCCAAAAATTAGCCAGTGAAAATCCTGATGATAAGTTAAGTCAAATTTATGTGGATCGTTGTAGGGATTATCAGCAGAATCCCCCTGATGCTTCCTGGGACGGTGGTTACCAATTTCATGAGAAATAAAACCTTGGCTTTATAGATGCAAAGCATCTTTAGTTTTGAGTTTTTTTAAAAACTCTGTTCCCGCAAGTTCCAAAAAACATTGTGATGGGAACTAAATGATACAGACATTAATAAAGTTGGTGTTGATTTGTTTAACTCTGATTGCAATTGAAGTTCATTTAATTTATTATTCCCGTTTGAAGATAAGTCATTGTATTTAGTTAAAATTTAATTAAGAGTTTTATTGAATGAAATCTAATGAATTTTATACATTCTGGCGGGAAGCATTTTTAATTAAGGGTTCCGTAACCCCAATTGTTATATTCAATGTTTTTGTTTTTGGATTAATAGCGGCGATCATATGTGCTGTTGATCATTACATTGAAGATGTTTTCCAAGTGAACCTAGGGCTGGAGGTGGGTCCGCATGAAATAGCGGGTGCTGCCCTTGGCTTGTTGTTAATTTTGCGCACCAATGCAGGCTACGATCGCTGGTGGGAGGGAAGAACCTTATGGGGAGGGATTGTAAATCAGACTCGAAATCTGGCTTTAGAATCGCTGGCTTATGGTCCCAAAGACAAAGCCTGGCGCAAAGAAGTTGTAACGTGGGTGATGGTTTTCCCTTACGCAGCTAAATCTTCTTTGAGGTCGGAAAAAGAATTGGGAAAGTTCGAACAGTTGTTAGGAAAAAGTGAGGCGGAAAAGCTTGTTAATTCAAGTCACATGCCTTTTTATGTGTTGTTGAAAATAGCAGGGTTGCTTAGTTTAGAATTGGACAAAGGGTCTCTCAATCCATTTACATTTGCCCAGATGGAAAGGGAAAGATCGGTGCTGATGGATCATATTGGGGCTTGTGAGCGAATTTTAAAGACCCCGCTGCCTTTGGTATATTCTGTTAAAATCCGCAGGTTCGTTGCAATATTTCTTGTCACCCTGCCTTTTGCCTTGCTTCACCAGATGGAAACAGACTGGCTTGTACCTCTGGTAATCATGTTGGTAAGTTATCCTCTGGTTTCCTTGGATCAAATCGGGATAGAATTGCAAAACCCATTCTATAAATCTAGTTTGAATCATCTTCCTTTAGATGAAATCTCAGCAAGCATTGAAAAAACTCTTCGCGAAATGCTTGAATCCTCTGACAAGACCGAATTCAAATAACAAAGGCCCCGGGAGTTTTCCCAGGGCCTTCTTCAAAGTTTTTACATTACTACGCTAGTTGAACTTTACCATGGTTATCGCAATGACCATTGTGGGGATGGTGAAGGTGCCCATCTACAAGGTAATCGACATGGTCGCCATGGGGCACGGCTTGATGCCCGCAATCGGGGCCGTGTTTGTGTGCAGCATCGTGAGCATTACATGAATGACCGGTGGTGCAGTCTGCAGGGTTGTTGGCATCCACAGGCAAAGTATGTTCTTCAACTTTTGATCCATCCATATGGTGCATGTGTCCATCGTGAAGATAATCAACATGGCCTTGGTGGACGATGCCTTGGTGTCCGCAATTTGCGCCATGGGTGTGGGATGAATGATTTTCGCTGCAATTGGCCATGATAAAGCTCCTAAAAGTTAGATTGGTTCATGGGAATCGGATGTTTCCAATTCGGTTGCATGAGCCAAAGCATTTCGTAACAAGGAAGAAACATGATTATCGGCAAGGGAGTAGAAAAGGTGTTTACCTTCTCTTCGCCTGACCAACAGGCCCTCAGCCCTGAGGACTTTAAGACGCTGGGAAATGCTAGAAAGTTTATCTGAGAGGGTTTCAGCGATGTCGCCTACACAGCATTCTCCTTGGTCTAATAAGGCAAGAAGTTTAAGCCTTGAAGGTTCGCCCATGGCTCGGAATAGAGTGGCAGCGCGTTCAATATTTTGCTGTAAAGGCAAGGATATTGGCCGTTTAGCATGATCCAAGTGCGAGCAAACAGGTTTGGTAGACAAAGGAAACTCCAGAGGACAATCAAACACTTCATCAATCATTGTAATGTTGTATCGAAAAAAATCAAGATGCTTCTTTAATAAAATAAGGAGCTATGTCTGAAAAGTTGCTTCCTAAAAGCTTTTTTACCTCCAAGGAGGCTAAGGAATCATAAATGAAGATTATTGAACAAAGGGAATCTCAGAAAATATCGGAAATATTAACAATCATTTTCATTGTCTAGTCAAGTAGATAACAACCCAGATAATTAATGAAATTGCAATGATAGTGATTGCGCCCACGACATAATAGAGCCAGGGAGGGGTGCCAGATTTTGATCGATTAAGCCCTGACGTGGTTTTGGCAGGTTCTGGGGAAACGGGGATTGCTTTTGCTGGGTCGAGCGGTTGGGTTTTAGAGTTCGGCGTAGAATTCGGCTTGGTAAGTTGGACTGCTAAATCTCTAAATTCCGGGAAAAGCTTCATCTCTTCAAATGGGCCTTCTACACTTTTAGCCAATTTGTACTTGAATGGGTCTTCTAATATTCCATCCTTAAAGCTTCTTCGGATAGCCTTGGCAGTTCCCTTTACCACATGCTGTTTGCCTTGGTCATCGTTATAAGCCATAAACCAAATTGGCTCTGAGGGTTGTTTAATATTTGTTTTTTCTAATACTGGGGTAGTAACTGCTGATTTTCGGGTACTCTTGCCGACTAGATCTTCGACAAATTCCCTGCAGGTTGAAGGGCGGATATCAGGATCACTATCCATGGCTCTACGAATTGCCCAGTCGGTTCGTTCTGAAATGCGAGGGTTCAACTCTCGTGGGGTGGGTAGATCGTTTTGTACCTTTTTCATCCAAGTTTCCAGCGGATTGACCGATTTATAAGGCAGTTCCCCTGTCAACATGGTGTAAAGGGTGGCGCCTAAGCTGTAAATATCGCATCGGATATCTGCATTCTTGGCATCCCGGAATTGTTCCGGTGCCATGAAGTTTGGCGTTCCAAGCCCCCTTCCCGACCGAGTCAGATTTAGATCTCCCACCAGTATTTCTTTGACCAAGCCTAAATCTGTCAACTTGGCTATCCCGTTTTTCCCTACAAGAATGTTGTCTGGCTTTACATCCCGATGGATTAGCTTATCTTTATGAACCTGATTTAGCGCCTTGGCGACTTGGGCAATGATTTTTATCCCTTCCAATTCTTCCAATTTTCCTTGCCTGCTGATTATAACCCCCAAGGATTCGCCATTCACAAACTCTAGTACCAGAAAAGGCAGGTCATTATCGGTGCCAAATTCGAGTGCTCGCACCAGATTGGGGTGATTAAATTTGCTTGCAACCCGGTATTCTTGTTCGAACCTCTTTAACAACACAGGGTTATGAACATAATTGGGCGACATCACTTTAATCGCAACCACGGATTTATCTTTTGTGCTGCGTGCCATATAGATCGAACCCATGCCACCTTCTGCTATTTTCTTAAGCAGATCGTATTGGCCGATCTTTCCCAAGGGTTGGATATACCCTTGGGGTTTGGTTGCATCAGGGGTTTCGGTTGGTTCTTTCATAGCGTCATCTTATCTTAGATTAAATGACGAGCGTATTAAGAACAAAATCTTCACGAATTTTTTAAATAGGGGGTCGGCTTAAGGAAAGCTTGCATTCGCTAAATCCATATCGATCGGTTTAATAGATACAGCTTCGCTTAAATATCATGCACATTTTATTGGCCTAACGCCTTGTTATGGGGAAAGATATAATTAAGAGATAGGTTCTCTAGTGCAATCCATCCTATGGAACAAGAGACAGGTTATTCGATGTCCCTACTTGGAAAAATCTTTGCGCTGTTAAACACTCTGCTGGCCTTTGGGCTAGGAGTTATCTTAGTTCAAGATTTGGGCGTTCGCAAGAACTGGACTTATCTGGTATTCAGGCAGGATATTGTGCTTAATGGCTTGCCCTTTGATGATGATGAAACCACCAAAACAAATATAAACATCAAATCAAATCTCGATGGCCTTGAGAATGGTGCGTTAAATGCGATTTTTAAGGATGCGGGCGGCCCGTTAAAAATTGGCGATAAGGTTGTTTTAACTCAGGTTGATGAAGTTAAGCGCATGCACAAGAAATTTGATGATAAAGAAAAAGAAATCGAAGGTAGTGATAAGAAGGCCCGGTTTCTTGCCAAGTTACTAATGGAACATGCAATTACTTATGTAGATAGGCGCAAGTACGATGATTTGATTAACAAAGCCGACCCTAAGACTCTTGCGGATGAATACACTTCGCTTCGTGAAAGTGTGGATAATTTATTCTTATCATCAGAACCTCGCGAAAAAAACAGGCTCCCGCAACAAGCTCATATTATTAGTAAATTTGAATCCCGAACTGCAATCGCTGCATTGTTACTTTCCCTGTACCAGGTTGTGGATGAGGGCTCGGAAGAATCGCTGCGCAGACTTATAGTGGTGGTTGGCCCGGATTACGCTTCCAAGGCATTGGATGGGCATGCGGTGGTGTTGACTCGTGCCTTCGATCATCTGGAGGCCCATCTTACTAGGGAAGAGGCCATATTCGTTACGGAGCATCGTGAACTGATTATCGAGATGAGCCGTAGGGCCAAGCGTGCCAAGCAAATCGAAGGATTCAAGCTGGAGTATGATGAGCGTATAAAAACCCAGAAGGCACTATTAGTCAAAGAAAAGTTGTTGCTCGCAAAGATGGAAAAAGATTTGGAAGACCAAAGGGATCAAACCAGCAATCTGGTTAGTAATTTTCACGTGATCAGTGAGCGCTTGTTTTCGGTGCATAAAAAATTGCAGGGCTACAGGGTAGGTAATGAGGTCAAGGAAAAGAATCTTCGTGCGGTAGAAGCGAACCACTAGACCCGGATTAAGTTAAAAGGAAGCCATGGCTCTTAATATCGGCAAAAAAATGGTCTACCTGCTTGCGTTAAGCAGCTTCACCCTTGCAACTTGGGGGATTTCTCTTTTTTCCAATCCGGTTCTTACTCCGGTAATCGGGGCAGATGGTAAACCCAAGGAAGGCTCTTGGCAGGAAATTGATCAGCGCAAGGCAAAGATCGAGGCATGGTTCAAAGATGCTAAAGATGGTTCCCCTAGTCCGATTGGGATTGCTGTAAACCGTTATCAGTCGGGCCGTGAAAAAATGCAAAAGCTTGAGTCGCAAGTTGCAGTGGCCGAGAAGTATTACTTTGATCAGTTGGAATTTCTAAAAAACAAAGCATCGGAGAAAGAGCCTGCCAAGAGTATTACTTTAAAAGATGGGCAACCTGTTCGCTTAACTGCCAAGTTTATTCCGTTGCAATTTGAAGAATTAAAAGACATCGATGGAAATACTTTCGAGAACCTGAACGCACTTGGTAAAAAGATTGATGATCTCGATAATGAAATAAGGGCCATGCAAAAAGTGCTGGACGATACCTCCAAGGAAAACAAGAGATTGGTAGATATCCAAGCTGATCATCTGCAAAAGGATGCGGATGGTAAAACGGTACTAGGGCCCGATGGCAAACCCGTCGTTCTTGTCAAAGGTTTGCAAACCATCATTGAAGAAGAAAAGTTAAAGCGCAAAAAATTCGCAGAAGAGTTTGATGCAGTCGAACAAGCTTATGTTAATTTAACCCTCGAACATTTCGATTTGACCAAAAGACGCTCAGAACTTGATATCCGCTTTAATGAACTACGCAATTCAGGCTTGGTTACCCTCCCCTAACCTTCCATTCTTGCCCCTTTTACCCTGTTTTTGTAAATGCTTGAAACTATTTCTGGCCCATTGGTTTGGCTGGCGATTGTTGCCGTTGACAAGCATTGCAATACAAGGCATAGTCCCGCCCGGATGTAAATATTACTATTGTCAAGATATATTGCTTGGTTTCTGTTAAGATTAAAGCAATGGTTTTTGACTGCTGTAAAGTCCTAACATTGAAGTGAGGGTCAGGCCATGACACCTGTAGGAAAAATTCTGGTATTTGTGAATCTAATATTCAGCTTGTTCGTAGGTGCAATGGGTCTGATGGTTTTCACCGCGGACACCAATAAGAATGCTGAAATCGTCAAGGTGCAGCGCGAGCGAGAAGTGCTGAAAGCCAGCAACACCACCTATCAGGAAGAAAATAAAACGCTTCAGGAAAGTGGCTCTTCTTCCGTGAAGGAAAAAGAAGTTGAAATTGCGAAGCTGAAAGCGGAAGTGGAAGATTTTAAAAGGGTGAAGGATGATTTAGATAAGAAATATAATGAAGCTTCTAAAAAGCTGAATGAAAAAGATATCGTGCTGCAGACCGCAGTTGCAGAATCAAGTCGCAGGCAGGAACAAAACGCCCAGATGAGTGAGATTCTGAAAGCAGAAGTGAAACGCAATTCAGAAATTTCCACGCTGTTGGAACAAACAAGGGCAAAGGAAATTGCTGAAAGAATCGCTGCACAAACTTTCAAATCAACCAATGAAAGATTGGAAGTTCAACTGCGCGAGATGGCAAAAGATATGGAACGTGCCAAATCAGGCGGTACCTCCGCTTTGACACAAGTCAACAAAGCAAGTAAGAATCCTCCACCAGATAATATCGAAGGTATGGTCAAGGTTGCTGATTCCAGCGGCTTGATCAAAATTTCCATTGGCTCTGATGCTGGCCTTACTAAAGGTCATACGCTTGAAGTCTTCAGGCTTTCTGCGGTGGCTACTCAATCCAAGTATCTGGGCACCGTTCGTATTCTCGAAGTTACACCTAATGAAGCTGTTGCCCAACCGGTTAAACCGTTGTCAGATAAGCCGATTGCTGGTGATCGGGTTGCAAGTCGCATTCTAGGCAGCTAATTGTAAAAGCCAAATTAAGAAGTTTATCAAGGAGGGTATCCAATCATGGCAGCCAAGGCAAAGGCCTCTTCATCGGGCACACGCAGTGATGCATACACAGGCATTTTGATTTTATCATTGCTTGCACAATTAATAGGTGGTGGTTTTCTTTTTTGGGATTACATGAGGTTGACTACCCCCAATGGCCCACCCGATTCCGTTGATAAAGTGATTGCAAGGCCAGGTAAACTTACCAAAGATGGCGCACCAGCGCCTGCGCCAGCACCTGCTCCAGCGCCTGCACCCGAAAACTAAGTAAATCTATTTACTGAAGCTGATTTGTTTTTCATCAGCAGTTAGTTTCAGTTGATTTTATAATCATGCTCTTAAAGCCCAATGTTGTCGAAAGCACTCTCCTTACGGCTTGGCTTTATTGCTTTTTGGTGGACTAATATGAACTACCGATCTTTGTTTCTTCTTGGGGTTATTATCTCTTTACTCAGTAGCCAATCACTTAAAGCTCAGGGTTCTCCATTGAAATATCCAAGCACTAAAAAAATTGAACAGGTCGATAATTATCATGGAACTAAAGTTGCGGATCCTTATCGTTGGTTAGAAAATGATGTTCGAAATTCTGCCGAAGTGAAAGATTGGGTTGAAGCGGAAAATCTTGTCACCAATGCCTATCTGGGGGAAATCCCCGAGCGCGTAAAAATTCGCAAGCGCCTTGCTGAGCTTTGGGATTACGAAAAATTCTCTACGCCGGTGGTTCGTGAAGGCAGGTATTTCTTCACACGCAATGATGGCTTGCAAAACCAAGCGGTTCTTGTAGTCCAAGATGGACTACAAGGGAAACCTCGTATTCTTCTTGATCCAAACACCATGGCGAAAGATGGTACGGTTGCTCTTTCCTCCTGGATGCCCAGTGATGATGGGAAGCTTCTTGCATATGGCATCGCTGAAGCAGGTTCCGACTGGCATGTTTGGCGCATTTTAAATGTCGATACTGGGGCACAACTTACAGACGAGCTTCGCTGGGTCAAATTTGCAAGCCCTGCATGGACACCCGATGCCAAGGGTATTTATTACAGCAGGTATGATGAACCCGCTGCGGGCACTAAATTCCAAGGGCTTAATCTCAATCAGAAGGTTTATTTCCATAAAGTTGGAACAGCCCAATCAGAAGATAAATTAATTTACAAACGCCCTGATCATCCTGAATGGGGTTTCCAAACCGAAGTTACGGAAGATGGCAAATACTTGCTCATCACCACTTGGAAGGGCACCGATCATAATTATCGCGTTACTTATTTTGATCTGACTAAAAAAGATTCGCAACCTGTGGATCTGATCGATAATTTCGACAATGAATATTCCTTGGTGGGCAATGATGGTAGCACCCTTTATTTCAAGACGAATTACAAAGCCGCATTGCACCGGGTTGTATCTATTAAGTTGGAAAATCCTGAACCTGCTAACTGGGTTGAAATCATCCCCGAGACAAAAGAAGCGCTGCAGGGTGCCAGCCTTTTTGGAAAACAATTTATTGCAAGTTATTTGAAGGATGCGCGAACTTTAGTTCGGATGTTTTCAATCGATGGGAAAACGTCTTCTGAATTTCCGCTGCCTGGGATTGGAACTGCGGGTGGTTTTGGTGGCAAGCAAAATGCCAGCGAAACCTTTTACTCCTTTTCTAGCTTTGCAACGCCACCCTCCATTTATCGTTATGATTTGAAAAAAGGTACTAGCGAAGTTTATCGCACCGCAAAGGTTAAGTTCAATCCCGATGATTATCAGGTCGAGCAGGTCTTTTATCCAAGCAAAGATGGCACCAAGGTGCCTATGTTTATCACTTATCGCAAGGGGTTGAAGAAAGATGGCAACAACCCTGTGCTGCTGTATGGGTATGGCGGTTTTAATATTTCGCTTACGCCTTCGTTTTCTGTCAGCAGGATAGCTTGGTTAGAAATGGGTGGGGTATTCGCAGTTGCAAACTTGCGTGGTGGTGGCGAGTATGGCGATGCTTGGCATAAAGCAGGCACCAAGCTTCTTAAACAAAATGTCTTTGATGATTTTATTGCAGGAGCGGAATGGCTCATTAATGAAAAATACACCCAAAGCTCTAAGCTGGCGATTCAGGGTGGTAGCAATGGTGGATTGTTAGTGGGTGCTTGCATGGCGCAGCGGCCCGATTTATTTGGCGCATGCCTTCCCGCAGTCGGTGTGATGGATATGCTTCGGTTTCATAAGTTTACTGCTGGGCGTTTCTGGGTTGATGATTACGGTTCTGCAGATAATCAAGATGAATTTAAATCTATTTATGCTTACTCGCCTTATCATAATCTTAAAAAGGGAACATCCTACCCCGCAACCATGATTACCACCGCAGATACGGATGATCGTGTAGTGCCCGGGCATAGCTTTAAATTTGCAGCAATGTTGCAAGAGTGCAACAAGGGGCCCAACCCCATGCTTATTCGGATCGAAACAAAGGCTGGGCATGGTGCGGGTAAGCCTACTGCCAAAATTCTTGATGAAGTTGCAGATCAAATGGGATTTCTCTTTAAAAATCTGGGCATGAAGCCTGATTGATTTATGTTTTTCGTTTGGCACAAGGAGGTGCTTTATGGCTAGTTATCGCGGACATCTTAGGTTTTCTTCCATGCTTGCAGTGGCCAACGGCCTGCTTGCTACTTTTTATTTTGATCTCGATTGGGGCACCAGCTTAATGGCTGCGGGTATCACCGCAGTTAGCGGGTTGTTGCCAGATCTTGATAGCAGTAGTGGTGTTCCTGTACGCGAAATGTTCAACCTTACTGCGGTGGTTGTGCCGCTGATGCTGCTTAAGCGCATGATTGGTTTTGGGCTCACTGAAGATCAAACATTTGCGATATTAGCTATTCTTTATGTATTTATACGATTTGGGCTTTCTAATATATTTAGGCGTTTAAGTGTGCATAGGGGAATGTTCCATAGTATTCCTGCGATGGTTATTGCGGGCGGCTTGGTTTTCCTTTGCTATACCCATGACTCTACATTGCTTCGTGTTTATATGGCTGCTAGTGCTATGGTTGGATTCTTGTCGCATTTGGTTTTGGATGAACTTTGCAGTGTTGATTTTAACGGTGTAACTGTGGAATTGAATCAGTTTGCAGGAACAGCGGTTAAGTTCTTTGGCCCTTCACTTTTCCCTAATTTGTTTGCATGGTCTTTGTGCATTGCAGTCAGTTATTTTGCCTGGGTTGATTTTGAACATCATGCATTAGCGGTAAAGGATGGCAAAAAGCCCAATAGCGATGGCATGCATATTATGCCCCCCCAAGTGCAACCTCTCACAAAAACTGTAAAACCTGTTGCACAACCCTTCTCACAGCTTTAGACTAGTATTTCTAGATTCTGATCCAACCTTTTGCCACCTCTATACCAGAGGTGGTGCTGTTTTTGTTGTTTATCTTGAGGAGCAATTTAAAATGATTAGAAAGCCTGATCGTCGTAGTTTTGTTAAACAAACTTCCATTGCTGGTGCTGGCTTTTGGCTCGCAGGTGGCATTGCTGGCGCACAAGATAAGAAATCTGCCCTCGAAGGCCTTCGCTTTGCTGGCGTAGGCGTTGGTGGTAAGGGTAGTAGCGATATTGATCAGGCAGGCGCTCTTGGCGAAGTCGTTGGTCTCTGCGATATCGATGATAACACCCTTGGCAAGAAGGGTGAAAAGTTCACCAAGGCTAAGAAGTATAATGACTTCCGCAAAATGCTCGAAGAAATGGGCAAGGATATTGATGCTGTAGTTATCGGTACCCCTGATCATACCCATGCACCCGCTGCTGCGATGGCTATGCGAATGGGCAAGCATGTTTATGTGCAAAAGCCTTTAACTCACACTGTAAAAGAAGCTCGCGTTCTTCGTGAACTTGCTGTTGAAAAGAAGGTCTGCACCCAGATGGGTAATCAAGGTACCGCTGAAAACGGCCTCCGCGAAGCGGTTGAACTTATCCGTGCAGGTGTTATCGGCCAAGTTAAGGAAGTTCATGTTTGGACCAACAGGCCTATTTGGCCACAGGCTCCTAAAGTTACCACCCGACCAACCGGTACCCATGAATGCCCTAAACATGTTCATTGGGATGAATTCATCGGGCCTTCCCAAATGCGCCCTTATGCTCCTGGTTATCATCCTTTTGCTTGGCGTGGCTGGTGGGATTTCGGCACCGGGGCGTTGGGCGACATGGCCTGCCACCAGCTCACCGTGCCCTATGCCGCCTGCGGCCTACGGGATCC